>Ga0268283_1000762_pt1 | contig 18095 bp, 18 predicted proteins | sample saktaG_13_FD_190140 | JGI IMG/M metagenome (GOLD analysis project Ga0268283, IMG submission 190140) | Saline water microbial communities from Sakinaw Lake, British Columbia, Canada - sak_2013_06_06_36m | ecosystem: Environmental > Aquatic > Non-marine Saline and Alkaline > Saline ... | reverse complement strand
ATACCCTTGGGTATTCTCGTATACATCCAAGCGCGAACGCATGAGTGCGAGTGGTGTTTTTAGCTCATGCGCTGCTTCTTTGAACAGTTCACCCTCTTTTCTCCTAAATCCTTCAATTTTACGAATTTGTAGAGAATATTTTAGAATTATAGGGGATAGTGAATGAGAAAATCTTGAGACATATATGAAAACCATTATCATTATTAAGTTTATTATAAGTCGATATCTATTATCATTTTGACATTATATAATAATGCGTATCAAAATAATAATAAAAAGGCTTTAGAAATGAAAAAATTAGGGATACTAAGTTTGGTAGGAGCAGTTTCCCTGAGTGCTTCTTCTATCAATGAAGCATTGAGTCCTGGAAGCACGAGCGGGGAGATTCGTTTGGGATATCTGCAACAAAATAATGAAACAAGTAGCAATACGTATGCAACGGTACTTGGAGGTATTGTCAAATATGAAACAGCTCCATGGCAGAATGCGAAACTTGGAGTTGCCGGGTACATTTCTCAAAAAATTTCTTTTGCAACAGGTTCGCAAGAAAAACAAAGCCCTGATTTTTTTGATGCAGAAGGAAATTCGTTTGTCTATCTTGGAGAAGCATATATGGATTACACTAAAGATGATTTGACACTGCGTGTCGGTCGTCAGTTGATTGATAGCCCCTTTATTGCAACCGATGATGTCCGAATGCTGCCCAATACTTTTGAGGGAGCAATGGCAACGTACAGAGGAATCGATAAAACGACACTCAGTGCAGGTTACTTGATGCGTTGGGCAGGTTTTGATTCTCCGCGTGGACATAATGACAGTATGAATGAGTTTAAAAAATTTGGGGTAAACCATGACAGTGCTGGGGTGTTTTTAGCTGGAATCACCAATCAAAGTATTGATAATTTGGCTCTTCAAGGGTGGGTATACAGTGTTGATAAAGTGACGAATGTTGTTTATGCAGACGTTTTATACAGATTTTGTTTTAGTGAATCATCTGGAATCAATGTTGCAGTGCAATACGCAAAATTTGATGAACAAAAAGATAAAGACGGCGTTGGTACAGGGGTTGATGGAGGTGTGTACGGATTAGGTGCAAATGTTAATATGGGAATACTAACCTTAGGTGTAGCGGTTAATCGTGTTCTTAACAAAGAAGGAAAACACGTTAATAACGGGCTTGGAGGTGGACCGTATTACACTTCCATGGAAGAGTGGACGATTGAGCGAATGGAAGATGCCAGAGCATATCAAGTCAGCGGTAAGGTAGATATGGCTTCATCGGGAGTTGAAGGATTGACACTTACAGCCTTGTACGGGGAGTTTAAAAGTGCTCCGATGGAGGCAAAAATCACCGAAATGGATATTGTAGCGATGTATCAAATCAGCGAGAAATGGTGTACAGATGTGAGTTATGCTAAAATAGAGGATAGAAATAACAATTTTGATGGGGGAAACGATGCTGGATATGGCCGTTTTCTTGCTCGACTAAACTATACATTTTAAAGGTAATGACCATGAATAGCGATACGATGACCTTACTCAGTGCGTGTACCAAAGGGGGTGTTGCAACGGTGGTGAAGATCAATGCAACAGGAGCCCTCAAACAACGTCTCATCTCTTTTGGTTTGATGCGAGGGGCGGATGTCATTATGCTTGAATGTGCACTGAGTAAAAGCACCTATGAGGTAAAAATAGGGAATGTGAGCATCGCATTGCGTAAAGAAGAAGCCCAACTCATCGAGGTAACCAATGTCCGATAATAATGAACAATGCAACATTGACGGTAAACGTCTGAAAATTGCCCTCGTCGGTCAGCCCAATGTAGGCAAAAGTATGCTTATCAACTCCATTGGTAACGCACGCCTTCATGTTGGAAATTTTACAGGGGTGACCGTTGAAAAGACCGAAGTGCTTTTCGAATACAACGGCTACCATTTTACGGTGGTTGATTTGCCGGGGACGTATGCTTTTACCGATTATTCGATTGAAGAGCGGGTGACACACGATTTTCTTTGCAATGAGCAATACGATTTGATTATCAATGTCCTTGATTCGACGAATATGGAAAAAAACCTTCAGCTCACGGCAGAACTTATGACCATGAGCAAAAAAATGGTAGTGGCACTCAACATGAGCGATGAAGCCCACAAAGAGGGAATCGAGATTAATGCTCCTTATCTCTCACAGTTGCTTGGAATCCAATGTATTCGCGTTTCAGCGGCGGCAAAAACAGGGCTGGATGAGTTGATGAAAGCGGTTGTAGATACGCATGAAAAACCTTTCCAAGAGCAAAAACTGATTTTTAGTGAAGCGGTTGAAGAGGAAATTTCTCTTATCACGGGCTATTTGAATCGCCATAAATTTAAAGCGAGTATCTCCAACCGTAATATTGCCATTAATCTTTTGCAACAAGAGAAAAAAACCTATCGAGTGCTTCATGATAATCCGATTTGGACGGAACTGCAACCGATGCTGATTGAAGCAGATCACCACATTTCGCTCCATCACGACAGCGAAGATGTCAAAGAAATCTTTGCCGAAGAGTATTTGGCATTTAATCGCGGGGTGATTGCTGAAACGGTGAAGGTGAAACCCAAAGCACCCGAAAAGAAAACAACCACAGAAAAAATAGACAGCGTATTGATTCATCCGATTTTCGGGATTCCAATCTTTTTGTTTTTTATGTGGGGATTGTTTCAGCTTACGTTTGAGATTGGTTCGATTCCGATGGATTGGATAGATGCCTTTTTCGGTTGGCTTGGGAGAGTCGTTGGTTCAACCATCTCCAATGCGGAAATTCGTTCACTCATCGTTGATGGGGTGATTTCAGGCGTGGGTGCGGTGGTGCTGTTTGTCCCCAATATCGTTATTTTATTTGTTGGGATTGCATTGCTGGAATCGACGGGATATATGTCACGGGTGGCATTTTTACTCGATGGTTTTTTCCATAAATTTGGTCTTCACGGACAATCGTTTATTCCCCTCGTAAGCGGGCTTGGGTGTTCGATTCCGGCGTATATGTCAGCACGGATTTTGAAAAATGACCGTGACCGTTTATTGACACTGTTTGTTATCGGATTTATGAGCTGTGGTGCACGTCTCCCTGTTTATGTTCTCTTTACTGGGGCATTTTTTGGAGCAGATATGGCAGGAAATGTCTTGTTTGGTATCTATATTTTGGGGGCTATGATTGGTCTTGCGGCTGCCAAAATACTTAAAATGACGGCGTTTAAAGGTGCGGATGAACCGTTTGTTATGGAGATGCCTAAATATCGTTTGCCCTCACTCAAACTGATTTGGCACACCGTTGTCATTAAAACGATGATGTACGTCAAAAAAGCGGGGACGTTTATTGCAGCGGCATCGCTTTTAGTTTGGTTTTTAAGTGCGTATCCAAAAGACAGTGCTCTTGATGCTCTTTATACTACAAAAATTGAAGCTGCTATATCCAAAGAAGAAGCAAAAACACTGGAAAACAAACTCGCCGAAGCCCAGTTAGAGCAGAGTTTTTTAGGGACAATCGGTCATGTCATCGAGCCTGCCTTTGCACCGCTTGGGTTTGACTGGAAGATGGCGGTAGCCCTTCAAACAGGCTTGGCGGCGAAAGAGGTGGTGGTTTCTACGATGGGTGTTCTTTATTCATTGGGAAGTGATGCGACGGAAGCGGACAATTCGCTCATGCACGCGATTAGCTCTCACATCCCACTCCCCTCAGCCATAGCATTTATCGTGGTGATCATGACTTATTTACCGTGTTTGGCAGCATCGGTTGTCTTTACCCGTGAAGCAGGGGGGATTAAATATTTTGTGTATCTTTTTCTCTTCACTTCAATTGTTGCGTATAGCTTGGCATTTATCGCGTATCATCTGACGTTGTGGTTGAGTTAGGCAAATTGTAAATACACTGTTTGGACCTATGGCAATGTGTGTCCCGTCATTAAAAGAGAGCCCAACGTTGGTGTTTTTAGCTGTCTCAATCGTATCCCCGCTGAAAAGATATTCTCCTTTTTGAAGGATGTGAAGAATGTTATCATACTTTACGGTCGCATTCCCCTGAACATTTTTAATAAAAGCTACAGGCTGTGAACCCCATACGAAAAGTACAAATCCCATCATCATAATAAGTGATTTCACTCTCATCCTTTTTCGTGTAATTAAACCGATTTTATCCTATTTTCGCTTACGCTAGTAGTCAAGTTAGGAAACTATTAACTGTTGGTGGGTTACAATGACGGTATGAATAAAATATTAATGATAGAAGACGATCTCGAACTCGCTGAGATTTTGACCGAATTTTTAGAGCAGTTTGATTTCTCGGTGACGACGGAAGATGACCCGTTTAAGGCGCTTAGTATCCTTAAACTCGAAAAATTTGATGCAGTAATTTTGGATTTGACATTACCGGGGATGGATGGGCTGGAGGTATGTGAAGCCATTCGCTCACGTCAAAATATCCCGATTATTATCTCCTCGGCACGCTCTGATGTGACCGATAAGATTAATGCATTGGAGCTGGGTGCGGATGATTATCTCCCTAAACCGTATGATCCACGGGAACTTGAAGCGCGTATCCACTCCGTGTTACGTCGTTACGATGCAGCATCTCAAGCAGCGGCAGAAAATGAGAGTGATTTTAGCCTCAATGAATCCGCCATGCAAATCAGTTACAAGGGGAGAGCCTTAGACTTTACCAATGCAGAATACGGCATCCTCGCCCACATGATTAAAAAACAGGGGATGGTGGTGTCACGAGAAGATTTGATTCACAACGTCAGTGCAATCAACGAAGACTCATCCAATAAAAGTATCGATGTCATGATGGGACGTATTCGCAATAAACTTGGGGACAAAGCTCTTGTCGAATCGATTCGCGGTATTGGATATAAGCTTCTGAAATGATTATCAGACGTAATGCCGTTTTATTGACGGTTCTTTTTGCCCTTGCCGTTACAGTGGGGAGCGTTAGTTATACCTTTTATCAGCTGTATCAAACCAACCGTGCCAAACATACAGACAACCTCTTTAGTAAGTATTCTTTGATTTCTCAAATTTACAATACCTTTTTACTCAAACAAATCTCATTGCCTATTTTGGAAGCCAATCTGGCAGTATATGATTTATATGTAGTAAATGACGCAGGGTATCATAGTATTACCGAAAATGCAGTAGTGCTCAAAAAAGATGGGCAAGCTGTATCTCAACATATTTCGTTTGAAGCTCCCTACAATAATTTGATTGTGAGCCAAGTGTATGTACGGATGCTCCAATTTGATGGAAAAATATATTTTTGGGTCCAATCAGACCACCATTCGATTCTTTTGGAAGATCGCAAGGTTCAAGCGTATGATCCCTCTTATTTGATGTACGCCTATGGCACTATTTTACTGATTTTACTTTTTTCTTTTGGACTGATTATTGTTCGTATCGCACCGCTTCGACGTTTGCGCCGACAAATTGCCCGTTTTGGAGAGGGGGACATGGGGGTACGATTTCATGCAAATGGTGAAGATGAGATTGCTTTGATTGCCAATGAACTCGAAACGGCACAGGGCAAGATACGTTCCCTTATTGAATCCCGTACCCTTTTTTTACGCAATATTATGCACGAACTCAAAACACCGATTGCCAAAGGGCGCATTGTTACCACGATGATCGAGGATGAAAAACAGCGGGGTCGATTTGTCAGTATTTTTGAGAGACTTGAGGGATTGATCGGCGAGTTTGCCTTGATCGAAGAGATCAGTTCCGGCTCGCAATATTTGGATCAAAAAGAGTACCGCCTTATTGACATTATCGATGGTGCGATTGACAGTGCGATGGTCGAATACGATTCGGTAGATTCGAATGTTGATGCTTCGGTTAAAATCGAAGTGGACTATCGGCTCTTTGTAACCGCGATTAAAAATCTCATTGACAATGGGATCAAATATTCTCCTGAGAAAAAAATGTCGATTTTCATGGAAAACGATGAGATATTTTTTGCCAATCTCGGTGAACCGCTTAAAAAACCGCTTGCGTATTACATCGAACCTTTTACCAAAGAACAACCTACCAAAGACAGTTTTGGCTTGGGATTGTATATCGTTGATGCGATTTTGAGGGAGCATGGCTATGTACTGGCATACGAGCGACGCGACACTCTTAATTGTTTTATTTTTGTCCTGATAAAACCAAAAAGGAAATAAAAAATGAAAGAAATATTAATAACAAATGATGATGGATACGAATCCGAAGGATTGTTGGCGCTTATTGATGCGCTTAAAGATTTTGGGCATATTACGGTGGTTGCTCCTTCAACAGAAAAATCGGCATGCGGGCACTCTCTGACCCTTACGCGACCACTTTCATTTGTCAGTGTCGGGGATGATTTTTACAAACTCGATGATGGAACACCCAGCGACTGTGTCTATTTAGCGCTGAATTCACTATTTGAGATCAAAAAGCCTGATCTTGTTATTAGCGGAATCAATAAGGGATCAAATATGGGGGAAGACATCACCTATTCCGGTACGGCAGCCGCAGCGATGGAGGGGGTGTTGCAAGGTGTTCCCTCTATTGCGATTTCCCAAGTAATGGATTTTACCCAACCCGTAGGCGATTTTGCGTTGGCTAAAATAGCAATTAGAACGTTGGTTGAAAAGATTTTTGCGGGTAAGTTTCCCCTTAATGAACGAGAATTTTTAAACGTCAATATCCCATGGGATGTGAAAGAATTGAAATTTTGTCCGACGTATGCAGGATACAGGTTTTATGCTAATGATGCCCATTTGCACCGTAATCCGCGAGGACTTGAATATTATTGGCTAGGGCTGCACCCTCTCGAATACAAAGCACGTCCAAATCGTGAAGGGTACTGTGATTTTGAAGCGATTGAAAATAAGATGGTATCGGTAAGCCCGATAAAATTGGATTTAACGGCGTACAAATCGATGAAAATCTTACGAGAGTGGCTGTGAGAAACGCCCGAACCAAGCTCGTTTTTGGTGAAGAGACGTATGAAAAACTTCAAAACGCTAAAATCCTTCTCCTTGGAGTAGGGGGAGTGGGGAGTTTTTGTTTGGATTGTCTTTATCGCTCGGGTGTGCGCGACATCACTATTATCGATTTTGACCGTTACGATGTGAGCAATCAAAATCGCCAGATGCACTCAGAGATGCACGAAGGGGAACTCAAAGTTGATGCTTTAAAAAGTCATTATCCGGAAGTCATTGCCATCGCAGAAAAAATTACTCCCGACTGGGTCGAAGGCTTTGATTTTGAACCCTATGATCTGATTCTCGATGCGATTGATGATATGTGGGCAAAAATTGCTCTTATCCAAAAATGCTCCCCAAAACTCATTTGTTCCGTAGGCTCAGCCAAACGGCTTGATCCTACCAAAATCGAAGTACGCTCCATCTGGAAAACCGAAGGGGATCCCTTCGCTTCCAAGCTGCGTAACGAATTGCGCAAGCGAAAATTTAGCGGTGATTTTAGCTGTATTTGCAGCAGTGAACTCCCTCGTATCAAAGAAAAAGGGAGTTTTGTTGCCGTAACGGGTGCCTTTGGATTGGCAATGTGCTCGTTGGCGTTGCGACGGATTACAAAGCTTTAGTTTCTCCGCGCTATAATGCATAAAAGTATTAATTTCTTGGAGAGAACAGTGGAACAAAAAGAGCCTATGACCAAATACGGATTTCAGCGATTATCCGATGAGCTAAATACTCTCAAAAATATCGATCTTCCTGAAGTTAACGCAGAAATTGACCGTGCCAAAGAGTATGGTGACCTAAAAGAAAATTCTGAATACCATGCGGCGCGTGAAAAACAGGCGTTTATCGGAACACGTATTGCAGAGCTGGGTGCTGTTATCTCTATTGCTCAGATTGTTGATCCCAGTGAGTTGGAGCATGCCCGTGTGAGTTTTGGCTCGACGGTGGTGTTGTGTGATCTTGATACCGACGAAGAGGTAACCTATACCATAGTTGGCGGATGTGAGAGCAATCCTTCTAATGGACTTATATCGTTTAATTCTCCACTAGCCAAACAGCTTCTCGGACGCGAAGAGGGAGATGATATTAATGCAAAACTCCCCGGCGGTGTCAAAAAATTCGAGGTCTTAGAGGTTAAATATCAGGAGATAGTTTTTGAAAGCCATTAATGTCGGAATCATCGGAGTTAGCGGGTATACAGGTTTAGAGCTTGTTAAAATGCTCATTAATCACCCTATTTTTACGCTGAAATATTGTGCAAATACCGAGGGTGAAACAACATTAAGTGAGCTTCATCCTGCTCTTTTTGGTGTGTGTGATATGGGTGTTGACAAAGTTGATTTGGATCGTGCCGCTTCGACGTGTGAGCTGATATTTTTGGCACTACCCCATAAGACTGCAATGAATACTGCCAAAGGGTTGCTGGAACGCGGGGTCAAAATTGTCGATCTCTCTGCCGATTATCGTCTGAATAGTGAAAATTACGAAGCCTTTTATTGTGAGCATGAAGACGTAGAGAATCTTGAACACGCGGTCTACTCCATTCCAGAACTCCATGGTCGAGTTGCAGAAAATGCAAAATTGGTAGCAAATCCGGGATGTCACGTAACGGCAACCCTTATGGCATTAGCCCCTTTTTTAGACTATATTGATACGACTCAACCCATTTTTATTGACTCCAAAACCGGTGTTTCGGGTGCGGGTAAGTCACCTTCGGCAGGTATTCATTATGTGAGCGTGAACGATAATATCAACTGCTACAACATCATAAAGCACCGTCATGCCGTTGAGATAGAACAGCACGCGAGCATCCTATGTGGCAATGAGGTTAAAGTGACTTTTGTCCCCTCGCTTGTCCCTATGACACGCGGGATGTTGGCGTGTGTGTACGCGACCTTAAAATTGGATATTCAGCCTCTTGAGCATATACAAAAGTTTTATGAGGGGAAACCTTTTGTTCGTGTCCGTACGGCACCGCCTCACACCAAAATGACTTCAGGAACCAATTTCGCAGATGTGTATGCCGCACGTCATGGAAATGCTCTCGTGAGCATGTGCGCGATTGATAATCTCATGCGTGGAGCAAGCTCGCAAGCGCTGGTTAATGCCAATATTATGATGGGATTGGATGAAACCCTTGGAATCCCTGTGATAGCGTATGTCCCTTAAAGCGCTTCATGAGGGGGCAATTCTCGTTGCTGATTCCCATTATGCTCCATGGAGAACCCCTTTTATTGATTTTTTGCGTGCACTAGAGAATGGAGAAATTCAAACCACACAGCTTATTTTGATGGGGGATAATTGCGATCTTCTTTTTGGTCCCGTCAGCGAAACCGTTCTCTTAAATCACGAGTTTATTACCCTTCTTGACTCTCTTTCAAAAAAAATGGAAATAGTGTATTTGGAAGGAAATCATGATTTTAGACTCTCTTCTATTTTTCCTAGTATACTCATTGTTTCACGGTGCGAGCAGCCTTTTATGATGGAGTACGGCTCTCAAAAAATTGCTCTATTGCATGGCGATATTGGAGTCGCATTGGGGTACAAAATATATACGGCACTTATTCGAAATCATCCCATTCTTTATGGTTTAAATATTATTAATAACCTCTGTGGTGGTGTTATTATTAAAAGGCTTAGTGAGGATATGCAACGCAAAAATCATTGTAAAAAAATTGAAAATTTTGAGATAATCGCACATCGTCATAATGAGGAAAAATGGATTGATGAGTGTGATATTGTCATTGAGGGGCATTATCATCAAAACAAATCTTTTGATTTTGAAACGTATCGTTATATCAACTTAGGTGCTTTTGCTTGTAATGAAAGATATTATGTTGTGGAATCATTCCATAGTCCGCATATTTTAAATGAAGCATTATTTAGCAAGGAGCCCGAATGAAGGGACATAAAGACATTCTAAAAGTTGGCACCAACGAGATGGAATTGGTCGATTTTAGGATATTTAAGCGTGAGGGTGATGAGATCTATGAAGGAATTTATGGGATCAATGTCGCCAAAGTACGTGAAATAATTCGTCTACCAATGTTGACTGAACTACCGGGAACACCACCTTTTATTGAGGGAATATTTGATCTTCGTGGGGTAGTTATCCCGGTTGTAAATCTTGCTAAATGGATGGGAATTGACGCTCCTGAAGAGATGGAGCAAGAAGCTCGCGTTATTATCACGGAGTTTAATAATATTCTTATCGGCTTTGTGGTTCATGAAGCAAAACGGATCCGTCGTATTAACTGGAAAGATATTGAGCCTGCGTCATTCTTGGATAACAGTGTAGACGGATCAAAAATAACGGGAGTTACCCGTATTGAAGACGATAATGTACTGTTGATTTTAGATTTGGAAAGTGTTGTGCAGGAACTTGGACTGTATCAACCTAATCATGCCTCAATGACGGAACATAATAGCAGTTTTGATGGCTATGTTTTGCTACTTGATGACAGTTCAACGGCGCGTCATATTATCAAAGATGCCTTAGAAAAAATGGGTTTTCATGTCATTGAGGCGAGTGACGGGCAGCAAGGATTACAAATTTTGGAAGATCTTTATGCTGCACATGGTGATACGCTTTCCTCGAAGCTGCGTCTTATTGCATCGGACATTGAAATGCCTCGGATGGATGGATTTCATTTTGCCGCGAAGGTAAAAGAAGATCCACGCTTTAAGATGATTCCTATCGTATTTAACTCTTCGATAAGTGATCATTTTAGTGAGATGCGAGGTAAGGAAGCGGGCGCAGAAGCTTATTTGGTTAAATTTGACGCAAATGTATTTTATGACGAAATCGCACGTGTCGTGCAAGCACATATTCAGTAGGGGTAGAAGATGGATGAATTTGAAGAAATATTACAAGATTTTTTAATTGAAGCATTTGAGCTAATTGAACAGCTCGACCAAGATTTAGTTGAATTGGAAACACGTCCGGATGATTTGGATTTACTGAATCGTATTTTTCGTGTAGCGCATACGATTAAGGGGGCGAGCTCATTTCTTAATTTTGATGTACTGACTCACTTAACGCATCACATGGAAAATTTGCTCAACATGGCTCGGCACGGTGATCTTGTGATCGATGCGAATGTTATGGACGTTATTCTTGAATCCATTGATTTGATGAAAGCCCTGTTGGTTCGTATTCGTGACCGTGGAGAAGATTCCGGATTGGATGTTTCAGGATGTGTCGCAAGACTGGATGTTGTGGCAAATGGCGGTGAAGCACCAGCAAGCGTTGAAGTTGCTGCCCCTGTTGTACAGGCGCCAGTCGCTGTACAAAACAGCGAAGAAGAACCTGATTATTCAAATATGAGTGATGCCGAAGTAGAAGCAGAAATTGAGCGTCTTTTAGCTCAGAAACAAGCGGAAGCCGTTGCTAAACGTTCTGCTGCTGCGGAGCCTGTCGTAACATCCAGTGTTGAGCCAGATTATGCCAATATGAGCGATAGTGAAGTAGAAGCTGAAATCGAGCGATTGTTGCTTGAAAAACAAGCTCAAGATGCAGCAAAGAGAGCGCAAAAAAATTCAACCACTCCTTCTCCAGAACCAGTCGTTCCAAGTGCACCGGCTGTTATTCCTGAGCCGGTAGCACAGCCGAAAACCGAAGTAGCTCCTGTAGCAAAAGTGACACCTGCTGCCTCTACAACTCCTACAACACCGCGCCGAAGTGAACCAAAAGAAGATGGCGACTCTAAAGGCGGAGGGGTTGAGCAGACGATTCGTGTTGATGTCAAACGTCTTGACCATCTTATGAATCTCATCGGAGAACTCGTTTTAGGTAAAAATCGTCTGATTAAAATTAATGATGACGTAGAGGAACGATACGAAGGAGAAGCATTTTTAGAAGAGCTGAATCAAGTTGTTTCCATCGTTTCCTTGGTTACAACCGACTTGCAAATTGCCGTTATGAAAACACGGATGTTACCGATTGGAAAAGTGTTCAATAAGTTCCCTCGTATGATTCGTGATTTGTCTCGTGAGCTCAATAAAAAGATTGAACTGGAGATTGCAGGAGAAGATACAGAGCTGGATAAATCCATTGTCGAAGAGATTGGGGATCCATTAGTGCATATCATTCGAAACTCATGTGATCATGGGATTGAAGTGGGTGATGTTCGTCTCATAGCCGGTAAATCGGAAGTAGGAACCATACAGCTAAAAGCATACCATGAAGGCAATCATATCGTTATTCAGATTATCGATGACGGTAAAGGTCTGGATGCAGATATGCTCAAGCAAAAGTCGATTGAAAAAGGGATCATTACCGAAAAAGAAGCGGATGCTATGAGTGAGAAAGAGGCATTTGGACTTATCTTCCGACCTGGTTTTTCCACCGCTGCACAAGTGACGAGCGTTTCCGGTCGCGGTGTCGGTATGGACGTGGTAAAAACAAATATCGAGAAACTCAATGGTATGATCGACATTGATTCAGAAGTGGGTCGTGGAACGTCGATGAAACTCAAAATCCCTTTGACTCTCGCCATTATTCAAGCGTTGTTGGTTGGGGTGCAAGAAGAGTATTATGCTATTCCGCTTGCATCCGTTCTTGAAACTGTTCGTATCAGTAAAGATGAAATTTATACTGTAGAAAACCGTTCGGTTATGCGTCTTCGTGATGAAGTCCTCTCTCTTGTACACATTGGAGATATTTTTGAAGTTGAGCGTGTATTTGATAACAGTGAACATGCCTACGTTGTTGTTTTGGGTCTTGCGGAGAGTAAAATCGGTCTTATTGTCGATACCTTGATTGGACAAGAAGAGATCGTTATTAAATCTCTGGGAGAGTATCTCAAAGGGATCGAAGGGATAGCAGGAGCAACCATTCGCGGTGATGGTGGTGTAACGCTGATCGTGGATGTTGCTGCATTGATGCAAATGGCAAAATCGGTTAAATCCACCGTTGGGCATGAGAATGTAGAGACGAAAAAGATCGGTGTAAAAAACAGTTCGAGTGATTATTGTGTCATGGTTGTTGATGATTCAAAAACCGACAGAACGATTATGCGTAAATCACTTGAGCCGCTTGGGATTACCCTTGTTGAAGCTGTCGATGGGGTTGAAGCGCTTAATATCTTGAAACAAGGGGATCATTTCTTTGATGCGATGCTCATCGATATTGAGATGCCGCGCATGGATGGATACACTCTAGCCTCTGAGATCAAAAAATACAATAAATATAAAAATCTCCCTCTTATCGCCGTGACCTCACGAGCGGGCAAAGCAGATCGTATGCGTGGAGTAGAATCAGGGATGGTGGAGTACATAACAAAACCCTATTCTCCTGAGTATCTGATGAACGTGGTTAAACGTAATATTAAATTCAACGAGGGGTTATAATCATGAGCGAAAAGTTACAACAAATCATTAACAGACAAAATCAAGCCCTCGTCGGCGATGATCAAAAAGTGGATGAAGTGATTCAGCTGGTAGGTTTTATCGTCGGAGAAGAGGAATTTTCGATACCCATTTTGAGTATTCAAGAGATTATCAAACCTATAGGATGGACACGTGTACCGCAGATTCCATCGTATATTTTGGGTGTATTTAATCTTCGAGGATCGGTTATCCCTTTGATTGATTTACGAGCCCGCTTTGGATTGCCATTGCAAAAACATACGGATGAAACCCGATTTATCGTGATGAAGAATGGGGATGATGTTGCAGGCTTTGTCATCGACAGACTCACAGAAGCTATTCGTATGCCTAAGCGTGATATTGGACCGGCACCCGATACGATTTCTGAAAGTGAGACAATGATTGATGGTGTCGGCAAGCAAGCAGATCGCATTGTCACGATTTTAAAAGTGCATAAATTATTAGAGCGAAACTTCTGATTTGAACGAAACACACTACCAAACCAGACGGCAAAAACTATTAGCTGGTATAGAAGAGGGGGTCGTGATCCTCTCTTCAGCTCCCCTTCAAACCCGCTCCAACGATACCGAATTCCCTTACCGACAGAACAACGATTTTTATTATTTGTGCGGATTTGAAGAGGTAAACAGTGTCTTGATTTTGGTAAAAACCGCTGAATCCACACGGACACTTTTGTACGTTGAACCAAACAGTGACGAGTTTGCATTGTGGAACGGTGCGCGTCTTGGTGTTGAGGGAGCATTAAAACGTTTCTTGGTCGATGAAGTGCACAGTGTGCTCGAATACCCTAATCACATCAAAGAAATTTTGCGTGAACACATTGCCCTTTATTTTGATTTTTACGATGACTCCGACCATTTAAAATTGGCACAGCAAAGTGCCAAAGAGTTACGAGAATCTCGAGGGGTGAAGCGACATATCCGTACTTTTCATGACATAACATATCTAACGCGTACTATGCGATTGATTAAATCATCCGAAGAGATAAAAAAAATTCGTTATGCCATTTCCTTGACTGCGTCTGCTCATCACGAAGCGATGAAGCGGTGCAAAAGCGGGATGAGAGAGTTTGAGTTGCAAGCGTATATGAGTTACGTGTTTTTATCCAATGGTGCCAGTTCTGAAGCCTATGGCGCGATTGTAGCGGGTGGGAATAATGCTAATACGCTCCATTATGTAAACAATCGTGACATTTTAAAAGAGGGTGATTTGGTTCTCATCGATGCGGCGTGCGAATGGGAACTTTACGCCAGTGATATTACCCGTACTTTTCCAGTCAATGAAAAATTCAGTGAGGCACAGCGCGAGGTATACGAAAAAGTGCTCGACGTGCAGTTGCGTGTTATTGAAGCGATGAAGCCTAATGTAAAACGTGATTGGTTGCAGCGCTACAGTGAAGAGTTATTGTGCCAAGCGTTGATTGACTTAGGGATATTAAGCGGAGAGGTAAACGCACTCATTGAAGCCAAAGCCCATAAAAAATACGCCCCTCATGGAATCGGTCATTGGATGGGATTGGATGTTCATGATCCATGTCCGTATGTGGATGAAGCAGGTGAGAGTCTGGCTTTTGAAGAGGGGATGGTGATGACGATTGAACCTGGGATTTATATCCGAGCGGAGGATGAATCGGTAGAGCAAAAATATCGAGGTATTGGTATTCGCATTGAGGACGATATTCTCATTACCGAAAGCGGATATGAAAATCTTTCCTCTATGATTGCCAAAACGGTCGAGGAGATTGAAGCGATGTGTAGAGGTTAACCATCATTTCCGTTCGCCCTGAGCTTGTCGAAGGGTGTTTTGTTCATAGCTCGACATACCCTACAGGGCACGTGAGGTCAACACGAACAAAAACTAATAATGAAGAAGTATTAATCGTCATTCCGTGCCACGACACGGAATCCATCTCCTTTTAAATCTTCTCCATACTTTCACTATAAACGGCTTTATATTTCATCAGCTGTTCTTTTATATGTGTGATAACGCCATTAGGAGCATATTGCAACAGTTCGATAATCGTCCGCACTTCTTTGGATTGTCGGTAATTGTAGTTGCAAGCATATTCCAAATCAAACGTAAAAAGTTCTTGTTCGGTGACTTCTAATACTTCGGCGATGTAGGGGATGAGTTCGACTTTTAGTTCTCGTTTGCCGTATAAATAGCCCAAAATAGTTTGTGCAGATGGTGACTCACCAGTTCGTTTTAAATTTGGTTCTAGTGCAACAAGTTTATGTGCAAATTCTTGTTTTGTGATTTTTTTCTCTTCTAAAAGATAGTTAATTTTTTCCCAAACTTCCATAAATGCTAAACCTTTGGTCAAAATGAAATTATTTAGTCAATAATAAGAAGATATGAAGGTCATATTAAATACACTTTGGTCAATTTGAAAATAAAAGGTTAAAAGAAGAAGCTGAATTGGAACTAGACAAACTAGAAGGGAAATGGGGTAAAAGCTACTCCATTGTATTTAAATCTTGGCGCAGTAAATGGGAGAATTTGACCATCTACTTTCAGTATCAAGAGGACATTAGACGGGTTATTTATACGACCAATATCGTTGAATCGGTACACCGACAGTTCAGGACACTGACGAAGACAAAAGCCGCTTTCCCTAACGATGACAGCTTGTTGAAATTACTCTTTATGGGGATTCAAAATGCGCAGAAAAAATGGACAATGCCGATACGGAACTGGAGCTTGACAATCTTATTGAAAACACAACCTTCATAACTTTGGCAAAAATTGATCATATTATGTTCAAATCCAATAGCTATATAGGTATTGTAAATGGAAAAATAGGAAGCTGGTCTCCTGGAGATCATCATGCGTGCCGACTTGGGAAATGGTACGATAGCGGTATGGGAAAAGAGCGTTTTGCACATCTTTCAAGCTTTAAAGCAATAGTAGCACCTCATTCAATCGTACATACATGCGCACGTGAAAACTTCAAATTTATTGAAGATAGTGATACTACTGTAGAAAACAAAAAAGCAATTATTGAAAATTTCACCACCATGGAAACAGCTAGTAATCAGCTATTTATCATAATGGATGAACTTATTCACGAATCTGAAGTAGATGTGACCCGTTAGGTTTTACTGAAAATATCCTTGTAAGATCTGCTTCCCAAGTTCTACGCCCGGTTGGTCGTAGGTATTGATTTCAAACAATACACCCGAAGCAGAGGTCAGCATCTCATAATACATAATCATCTCACCGACAGATGATTCATCAATACACTCCCAAGTAATCTCATCCACACTGACACCGCTTTGTACAACACTTTGTAACGTTGCTTGACACTGTGCATTGATCAGAGTATTGAACGATTTTCCATTTACAAAATCCGACTTTTCTAAAAAAGGCAACGAGAGGGAAGGAATCATAAGATCTTCATTCAAATTTTTAACATTTAAAAAGGTAACAGTTTTGTTAAGTGGTCCTTCGATAATGAGCTGTAAAAAAGAGTGTTGATCCACCGAACCAATGAGGGAAATCGGTGTCAAACCGACACGTTCATTATGTTTATTACGCTTACCAAGCGACTCTCCCCACAATTGTACAACCCATTTGCCAAACTCTTCAAAACTGTCTGAATACGAAAATAAGACATTAATAGGTAATTCTTTTGCATTAGCCACATAAAATGCCGCTTTTTGTAATAGATGATCTTCTTTTCTGTCCCAAAAATGATTACTAAAATTTTGTGCCCCATTGAGAACGGCTTCAACATTAAAACCTGCCAAGAGCAAAGGAATAACCCCTACAGCACTTAAAACCGAAAAACGTCCCCCAATATTAGAAGGGATTACAAAACGTTTTAGAGCATAATGATCGGCAAATTGGCTAAGAATCGATCCCTCATCGCTCACCACAATAATCTGAGAAGAGTTCTCGAGCTTCATTTCAAATTTTGCAATCAGATATTTTAAAATCGATAATGTCTCTACCGTACCACCCGATTTTGAGATAACCACAAAAAGTGTTTTAGAAAATTCAATACGTGAAGATTCGTATGCGATACTGATAGGATCAGAATTTTCAAAACAGACAATTTTTTTCGCGTGAGGAGTCGATGTTCTAAGAAGACGATCAATTGCTTTGATTCCCAAAGAGGAACCGCCAATACCGACAATTGCAATAGTATTAATATGTGCAGTCGTATTGAGCAGTGATGTTTTTACGTCAGAACAAAGCTTTAATGACGAGACTGGAAGATCATAATAACCTATCGTTTCACACTCATTTTTAAGTGTTTCATAAACTTTCTCTATATTAGCGGAATCATTCTCATTTGTCTCAAAATGGTGTTGATAGTGAGACATCTTAATGGTTCCCGACTAAAACAGTCATATCAACCAAGCGACTGCTGTAACCCCACTCATTGTCATACCACGCCAATACCTTGACCGTATTTCCATTCACCACGCTTGTCATATCAGGAACATACGTCGCACTGTAGGTAGAACCGATGAAGTCACAAGAGACACGCATGTCATTGTCTACTTCAATCAACCCTTTGAATGCACCGCTGCTTGCTGCAGTAAATGCCGCGTAAACTTCTTCTTTGGTAACGTTTTTAGAAAGATTAGCAGTTAAATCGACCACAGAGACATCCGGAGTTGGAACACGCATCGCATATCCGTTAAGTTTCCCCTGCAAATGAGGCATAACTTTTCCGATTGCTTTTGCCGCACCTGTTGATGTAGGAATCATATTTAAAGCTGCTGC
>Ga0268283_1000761_pt1 | contig 18101 bp, 19 predicted proteins | sample saktaG_13_FD_190140 | JGI IMG/M metagenome (GOLD analysis project Ga0268283, IMG submission 190140) | Saline water microbial communities from Sakinaw Lake, British Columbia, Canada - sak_2013_06_06_36m | ecosystem: Environmental > Aquatic > Non-marine Saline and Alkaline > Saline ... | reverse complement strand
CCCATTAGGTAGCTTTTTTATATCATGATGTTGCATATAGGTTGGTGTTGTATAATCCAGGGACCATATTAGGTTATCGTCCCAGTCGTATTCTTCGATTCTTCCGCCTTCACCTCCTCCGGTTCCTAATTGGGTTTGGGTCATGCAGGTTCGCAGGAGATTGCCATTTTCCAACAGGTAAACCGCCTGGCCTGGTGGATAGGTACTGGCTGTCCATTCATGAACTTTACGACCTTCATTGTTGATCAGATAGGTCATTGTATTTTGCTTGGGAGCGAATAAAGTATATCCTTTGTATGTAAGAGATGTGTCGTTGAATAAGACTCCCATTGTCCGGGTTTGTCCATAGGATAATCGAGTGACAAATGACACAAACAAAATGATTGTTGCGGTAGAAGTTAATATCTTTTTCATGAAGGGAGTATTTCTTATTTAACTAAAATCATTTTTTTACTTAATTGCCGGTTATCTGCCTTGAGGATATAAAAGTAAATGCCATTTGCTACCAGGCTTCCTCCAGTATTGGTTGCATTCCATGTTGTGGAATAATTTCCTTTTGAATAATCAGCATCAACCAAAGTTTTAACGTAGTTTCCCGAGAAATCAAAAACGGTTATGTTTACGCGTTTCAATTCTGTAATTTCGAAATCGATAGTGGTGCTGTATGCAAATGGATTAGGGTAATTTTGTCTCAGAATGTCAATTGGTTCCATATATGATTCACTTTCTTTTACTGCAGTAAGATCCTCAGGTTTATAATAGTTTGGAGTTTGTCCTGTCATTGTATTGCCGGGTGTAAGGTTTTGCCCTACTAAGGCAGGATGGTCGCTTGCATACATATATGCCCTGAATACTCCGTTATAAGTTGGGTAGTTATCCACCTTTACCTTTTTAATGCCATTGCGGGTCATTGGGTTGATATACTCCCAAACAATTGACGTATCAGATGGATATACTTCAAAGAAATGACCATCATTCATTGAACATACCAGAGTATTTCCATTTGCTAATCGTTGGGCACTGGAACCAATGGTGCTAAAAAAAGAGGTGTTGTTTTTGCTTGAGTAAGTCCAGACTATCTGTTTCGAAACATTCTTTTTCTCCTTCATCAGGTTGGCATCGGGCGAATTTACAATTGTATACCCGGCTTCAGGAGGGTTTACAAAATGTCCTGTATTTGTACCTGCTGAATTCAAATAAGGATTGATTTCGATAATATAGGATTGAGGGGTAAGTTCAAAAAGATTTTGTGCATTGCAAAAAACCAGAAAATTCCCTTCACCAGGCAAACCTGGTTTTATCCATTGTATATCGTGTGAGCCCCCTAATTGTTTATGGCCAGCTGTAGCTTTTTCCCAATTATCGAGAACCGATGGAGGATCGCCTTTGTCGTATTTAGCCGGATCGCCGAACCTGTATTTAAAATCTCCGGCTGTTCCGGCTGCTAATGCAATACTGCTGTCGGAATTGTATGGGATAAATGTATTTCCATGATCAATAACATAGAATTCGCCATGAACTGAATTAATGACAATTAAATCAAGGTTTTGGTTATAATCCAAGGAGTTGCAATGCATCCAGTCGCTTTTCACGGGGTTGCCACGAATATTCAGATCAATTTTACCCGGGGTATTTGCAATAACGCCATATGTTGATTTTGAAGGATCAATATCCTGCACTACATGATCAAAAAAACACCATTCCCAGATGATATTCCCCTGCCTGTCAACTTCTACAATTGCATCCATCTGAGCATCATTATATGTGTGCGAGGGATCGCATCCAGCATCAAGGCATTGCTGTGCAGTTATATCTTTATTGGCTATATATATAAATGTAGAGTCGCCAAGTTTTGGATTATATATTTTAGCGAAATCATGATGCCCATGATAAGTTGACCGGGTTTCAGAATATTGCCACACTGTGTTTCCATTCCAGTCAACTTCTTTCCATGTATTCTGGTTACTCGGATTGCCTCCGACTGCATCAAGTAGGGTGCCAGCTTCTGTAAAACGGGGATTAGTACCCATATTCCAGGTATGAATCACATGGCCTTCCATGTCAATCAAATAAGATGTTCCTCTTGTTCCAAAAAGGGTGTATCCATTAAAGGATCTTGATTCATCCCAATATCTTGTCTCAGTTGGAACCATAAAGCATTCCTGGGAAAATGAATGCCTTACAAGCAAGGAAAAGACTAATAGTAAAAGGAAGTTTTTCATTGGGTTGATTTTTAGTTTATAATAATCATCTTCTTTGTGTATTTCATTTCATCAACCTGGAGAGAGTAATAATATACTCCTTCAGGGTAATTACCTGAATTCCATTGATAATCGTGAGCGCCTTCATCAAGTTTTCCGTTCGCAAGGGTCGCAATTGTTTGCCCTAATTGGTTATTAATTGTCAAAGTCACAAACTGCGGATTTGGTAATTTAAAACGGATAGTAGTTGTTGATTGAAACGGATTCGGAAAGTTCTGTTCTAAAATATTGGGATCAGCCTTATTATCGCTGATTCCGGCGGTATAATCGGTGCATTTACGGGCAATACGAAAGCCTATATGGTACCATGGATGGTTCGGATCCTGTGGCCCACGGTAGTATGACGGATTACGGTTCGAGACCCTGGAATGCCCGTCATTAACAGAGGTTGTTGTATAACCATTGTACCAATTGCCGCCACGCATACCATGGTATGGTTTTCCGTCAGGCATTATAAAACCTGCCTCAGGGCCTTTAGGATTATCATAAGGGCTTATGCTATAATAGTTTTGCCCGTACCAGTCGTTTATAAGTTCCCAAACATTTCCGGCCATATCATAAAGGCCAAATGCATTGGCTCCATTGGTGGTTTGATAATTTGTTGTGCTACCAGGCCAGTTGTAATCGGATTTCAGCCTCAACGCTCCATCATAAAATCCAACAGGTGTGCTAAGAGGATAGTCGCCTGCTTCATAAGGGTCGCCCGATTGAGGCCAGTTGGCTTTTGTAACATCCTGATCATCTCCCCACGGATAATTATAATATGGGTTATTTTGCCCGCCTCTTCCGGCATATTCCCATTCTGCTTCTGTGGGAAGGCGGTAACCGCTCTTCGAAAAATCACAAACCGAGTTGGTAAGATTATAACATTCCTGCAAACCGTTTTGTAAACTGAGCCAGTTACAATAAGTTACAGCTCCATACCACATAACCCCTACAACAGGATGGTTCAGCCTGAAATCTGCAATTGAAAAATTGCTTCCGTCATAAGTTATGCTATAATAGGGAGCTATCTGGCTTGTCAGGCAAAGGGTATTAGTGTCGCCAATGTTATACACCCGGTTATTCAGAACCGCTATTTTCCCGTTTAAAAGGGCCGAATTGAGAAATGCCAGGAATTGCTGGTTTGTAGTTTCTGTTTTGCCCATGAATATTGAATCCACTTTTACCAAATGAATCGGGAATTCATCGCTCGGGTGATTTGGGTCAACAAAACCTATATGATCGCCCATCTCAAATTCTCCACCAGGTACCATGGCTTCAGAAATATTGAGATCAGCATTATCGGATCCACCCCTTACCAGGAGTACATTCTCTTTCAGTGTTTTATCATTGTAGGAAACTATCCCGTAATCAATATTAATATCCCAGGCTTTTGTTGCAGCATTCTGCATAGAAGTTGATGACCAATAGTTTCCTGAAAGACAAGCAGGGAAAAAGGTTTTATTAAAGGAAGGTTTAGTGAGTGTCGGATCATTCAAGGACTGTAATTCTTTAATATTGGGAAGCCTCCAATCATTTTTTTCGGCTAGTATTAAACTGTTTGCATAGGACAGTGCTTCCTCCCATGAAAGCAGATTTGGTGACTGGATTTTCTGCCAGGTGAGGCCGGTAAAGTTATCGGTAATGGTTTCATTTCCGTTGTCAGTAAAATGGGGCAAAGCAAATGTTGTTGAAATAGGGTTTCTGACAGCCCTTACATGAAACTGTTTACTGCCACCGGCGCTTAGCGTTTCCGACTTTGGATGAGCTCCGATGCCTCCGCCGGCATTCGTTACCCATACTTTTGTTGGATCATCGGCCCCAACATCACTACTCCACCAGTATTCTGCCTGGGTTAAAGTAAAATAAGCAGTATTCAATGCAGGGTTAAGGTGGCTTAGATTATTGATACTGTATAATTCGATGCCGGTCGGAAGACGCCAATCGGAATAGCTGCCCAGTACCAGGTTATTACAATATGTAGTTGCATTTTCGAATGTCATTTCACCGCCGTCCGTTTTCTGCCACATCAAACCTGTGATGTTATCAGTAATAGTTCCATCGCCATTATCAGTAAAAGATGGTGGGTTGATGCAGTAATCGGCATCTTCGCCCGAAGTTGAAGTATAACTCTGGTTTTGACCGCTGTCCGGTAGCCTGAATGGCAGAAGTCTTTGTGCCTGTACATCAAAAATTAACACACTTGTTAATGCGATAAGCAAAGATTTGGAGTGTAATAGTCTTAACATAGTAGAACCGGAATTTACGTTAGTATGTAAAAATCATTTTCATTCTGTTCCTGCATTTTTCTTATTCAAAATTACTTGGTCATGAAACTCAGATCAAAAACAATCAATGGGTTAATGATTTTTATCTGTGGAATACCACATTTTATATGCAGGTAAAAAGAAAACATGGACATGAATTTCAGGTGAACGCAAGAATTGTATCTATTCAAAACTTATTTAATACAAATCATTTTCAGGCTTTGCGAATCGTTCCCGATAGTAAGCCGGCAATAATAAAGTCCTTTTGGAAGAGAAAGTTGTTCCGCATTGAACGTAACGCCATATGATCCTGGTTGTTGGTGTTGGTTTACCAGAGTTATTACTTCTCTTCCATAAACATTAAATACTTTTAGCTGAACATGATCCGCAACTTCTATTTTATAATTAACAGATGTTTCACTTTTGAAAGGGTTCGGGAAATTTTGTTTAAGCTGAAACTGGGTTCTACAAGCAGTATTTTCTCCAATTCCATTGGTAGAAGAAACTAATGTGTAGGAATATGCAACATCTCTATTCTTATTGTTAATGTTTTCTTCATTTGGCAGCAAGGTTTTGATGTAATCAACTTTTGTACTGGAGTCGGAAACTGTTACCAGCAGATATCCTCTTCCTGGCAATAGGATGCCATCAACATAACCATATTGGGTGGCTGAAATGTTAGTGATATTTTTGTTCGATGGCTGAGGTACTTCCTGGTATACAATACCATCCTTTTCTTGTTTTCCAAAAAAATGATCATGACCATGAAAAAATATGGTAGCATTATTATCCATCATAAGCTGATGAATTGGTTTTTCCCAGGAGGTTCGGTGTAAATCAAAGCCCCAGGTAGAATCAATGTTGCTACCACCCATTTCAAACAAACCGGCATATTCTGCACCTCCACGTGCATCATTACCTTTCCCACCAACCAAGTTGTGGCAGAATAGGAACTTGAATTTTGCCTGGCTAGTTGTTATTACATTTTTAAACCAGTTATACTGTTCCTCGCCAAGAGTCCAACCCCAATCAGGCTTTTGTAACGTATACCAGAAAGGATCAAGAACAATAAATAATGCATTTCCCCATTCCCAGGCATAATAGTTTTCACGCAATCCTACAAAAGGTTCCTCTTTGATATTCCCGGTATAAAATGAATTTGGTAAAGGATTTGGATAATACAATTTTCTGGTATTCGAAGCCATTACCGGAATGCTGTTTGCCGTACCATCCAGCCTCCATCCTAATTCTCCTTCATGGTTCCCAAGTACCAGAAAGAGCGGAACTGAGTGGCAAACATTGTTGAAATAAGGCCTGTAAAGAAGATGCCGGTCAGTGATAACCGTCTGGTTTATGACCGGCTGTTTTTCCGACATAAAAATATCGCCCAGGTCGATAAGGAAATCGGGCTTCGCAGAAAGAATATTTTGAAGCGTCAAAGCAAAAGAGGCTGAATTTGAATTAGTGTCGAGATGCGGATCGGCCTCGATGGCAAAAGTAAACGTGCTGCCCAGTTTTCGAGGCGATTGAAAAGTATGCTCAGCCCCGGCCTCGAAGGAGCCCGATACTCCGTATTGCCTGTACCGCGTCCTGTAATAGTATTTTGTGTCGGGAAGTAGTTCGGTCAACTCCTGTTCAAGGGGGACATCCTTTTCAGCAACAAAAGTAGGTGTTGATTGAGTAAAATTTCCACTTACACTGCCATATTCCCAATACACTTCCGACTTCTGATCGAACAAAATGCTCATGGTGATCGCAGAATTAGTTGGTCTGCCCAATATTTCGGTATAGTTTTGACTGGAAGCATACTTGCCAAAAATAAAAAGTAGTAGAATTATTAGTAAACAGTTCTTCATGAAGTTACATTTAGGGTTCAAAAAGATTTGAGATTGCCATATTACTTGTTTATTATCACTTTTTTATTCACGGCATAACTAGGCGTTTTTATGTTTACCATGTAAATTCCGTTTTTAATGTTACTGACATTCAGCGTATTTGATTGTGTTTCGAGCAATGGCTGACCCATTAAATCGATCAGGCTTATCCTGAAATCATTATCGGTTTCCGGAATTTGAATTGTCAAAATATCTTTTGCCGGATTCGGATAAATATTTACCAGTTTACCCGAAGGATTATCGTTCATTCCAGCCGACTGACAAGTGCCGATTGAATAACTGAAAGCAACTTCCCTGTTGTGATGAACACCTGATATTGTATCAGTGGGTAAGTATGCCTTTATGTAATCAACTTTTACACAATCAGCAGATACGGTAACTCTTATATGACCTGACCCATCAAGAGTATCGGATACATAAGCATCAGCGTTAGCTAGCATCCCGATTTCATAGGTCGAATCGCTCGGCATAGGCAAAGCCTGGTATGTCACACCATCCATCATTTCATGAGCAAAAACATGATCGTGACCCTGAAAAAAAATATTTACACCGTTGTCCACAAATAACTGGTGGATGGGTTTCGCCCAACCTGGTCTTTTAGTAGGGAAAGAAAAGGTCGTGCCATTTTGTTCATACCCGCCCCATTCATATAGCTTTGCATTGGTTACCCCGCCCCTGCCTTGTCCACGGATATGATGAGCAAAAACAAATTTAAATTTGGAATTGCTGTTTTCGAGGGTGTTTTTCAGCCAGGTGTATTGCGGTAATCCCAGCGACCAGTTCCAGTTTGTGGGTTTGGCAGATGTATCACATTGGTCGCGGTACACATCCAAAACAACAAACAGGGCATCGCCCCAGGTCCATGAATAATAGTTTTCAGGGTTTCCCATGCCGTAAGGTTCAACATCGGTGTTACCACTATAAAACTCGTTTGGAAATGGATTAGGATAATAGAATTTTCGCCACAACGTCGCGTAAACTGCAATATTCTCAGGTGGGTTATGGGCTAAATAATAATCGAACTCGCCTTCGTGGTTGCCCAGACACACATAAAACGGGATTGAATGGCAGATTTGTCCTAAATATTGCCTGTAATCTTTATGCAGCAAATCCATTTGCGAGGAGGTGATGGTATACGGATTATGGTCATCACCGAAAATGTCGCCTAATGAAAGCATGAAATCGGGCTTGTCAGCTGCCTGGTTGGCAAGGCAAATCTTATATATACTCCTCACACCTTTTTTGTCGTAAAGGTGTTCGTCAGCTTCTATTGTGAAAGAATATGTGCTTCCAGGTGCACGTTGGGTATGAAAAGTATGCTCTGGTCCCATTGAAAAAGCAGAAGAAGATCCGCTAATACGGTATCGTGTTCTGCAATAATACTTTGTATCGGGCAGTAAATTGGTAAAATCAAATTCAAGAGGAGTATTCATTAAGGCAATTTCAACTGCTGTTGAAGAAGGATAAGAGCCCGAAGTAGTACCATACTCCCAATATACTTCTGTTTGTCGGTCGAATAAAATACTATTGGTTATAGATGAATCTGTAGGTCTGCCTAATATTTCATTATAGGATTGGGCAGATAATGAATTACCACAAAAAACGGAGAGGATAATTAGTGTAACAAGTTTTTTGAGTATAGGGAAGTAAACTTTTTCCATAAAAAAACATTTGTTGTAACCGGGTTTCTAATAATACACTTGAAATAGGTTTATATTAGCCTCAATTAAATGTTAGCACTTTTTAAGCTTAAATTTACCAACCTAATGGCAAAACAGCAGAGAAAAAGTGCAAAGAAAAAAGCCCAGTTAGTACTGGAGCTATTGCGTGGCAAACCCATCGAAGAGTTAAGCCGTGAAAACCAGGTAACCGTTGCCGAGCTTTCAGAATGGAGAGATATATTTCTCAAACAAGGAGAACTGGGATTCAGAAAGCGTCCCGAGAACAGCAAGATCAGTGAGTATGAGCGGGCATTGGGAAGGCTGCAGATGGAACTGGAACTGTATAAAAAAAAAGAGAACTTCCGGCAACAGACACACGGCAATTCATCAAAATAATGATTGGAAAAATTAGCGAATCCCAGAACAGACCATATCCCATGCGAATGATCCTCAAAATTGCCGGACTGTCTTCTGCTGCATGGTACAGGCGAAAACCCGACAGGAGTGAGAAAAAGCGCCCTGGGCCAAAGCCATTGGTCACCGACGAGGCCTTGCTGGCTGAAGTGAAAACAGAGATCAACGAGAGTGTGTTTACCGGTGAAGGATATGAGAAAATACACAAACGTATGAGTGTCCGTGGTGTCATTGCAGCTCCACACAGGGTTAACCGGGTAATGAGAGAAAACAATCTGCTTTCGCCCACAAGGCCCAAGGTTAATCTTGCAAAGAACCAACATAAGGGCAGGATCATTACTGAACTGCCTAACCGGATGTGGGGTACTGATGGAAAAAGATTCTTTACTCTTAATGAAGGGTGGTGCTGGCTTTTCAGTGTTATCGATCATTGTAATGACGAAATCATTACCTGGCACACCGCTAAGGTGGGTAACCGGTTTGCTGCCATGGAGCCAGTTAAAATGGCTGTAAAGAATATCTTCGGCTCGCTCCAACGGGATATATGTATGGATACGGGATTGTTTTTGCGATCGGACCATGGAAGCCAGTATGATTCTAACGATTTTCAAAGAGAACTTAAGTTCCTGAATCTGAGTTATTCTCCGGCTTTTGTGAGAAGCCCGCAGTGTAACGGTATTATTGAGCGCTTCCATCGTACAATTAATGAACAGGTCTTTGATCTTTGTTTGTTTGAATCATTGGAGCAAGCACAGCGCGATATTGCCGAGTTTATGCATAATTATAACCATGTATGGATCCTTCATCGGCTGGGTTTAAAAACACCGGTGGAGTATCGGGAATTCCTTGAAATGAAAAAAGAAAATGCAGCATAATAAACTCAATATAGCATTCGATCAATTGCCCTTAGAAGCTTTTACATTGTATGGACAAGGTCCTGTCAAGGGTGCCCGCAGGGCTGCTTCGTGCGTTCAGCCGGGCATTTACTTGCCCTTTACAGGTTCTGGCCATACAATATCTTCGCGAATCAGGCAATTGATTGATGACCGGAAAATTGTTTTTAACTTTCTTATTTTGTGCTCCATTAATTGGGGTTAATACAGGCCAACAAAGAAGTATTACCTCCAACGGCCCCGGACTAGTAAAAAATTGCCCGTTGTAATGAGTCTGGAAGAGGTTTCTTCCATTTTACGATCAGTTGATAACATCAAGCATCGATGCAATATTAATACAACCACGCCCAACATGCCGCTAACCGCAACAAAGCCTATGGCAATGTTGCAGGCAAAGGTTTCACCTTTGCTGCGTTTAGCGGCCGGACGTTAGGCGGCATTAAATTTAACTTAGAAGTCCCTTGAAATTGACAATAATAAACTCACCATTAAAATCTATAATTATGAAGACGATTATTATTTCTATGTTTTTATTCATTTTATTATGTGCACTGCCCTTACCCAGACAACAAAACAAAAACCAACCGCAGCCAGTAATAATCAAAGTCATCAGACTTTTTATTTTCGTGGTTATGGACCATGTAATCTAACAAATGAACTAAATGAGAAAGAAATTAAATCATTTTTAGATTGCATCAGTAATGATACCTCCCTGGCTCAAATTCGTTATGACTTCGATCACCCAGATAAAAAACTTGCTCCTTTAGTTAAAAAATTATCCGATGAAAGTAAATCTTGTATATTAAAAACAGCTAAGTTCAGCCTAGGACCTAAAAGTTGTCCTGAAATGGTCCCTGTCCGCTGGACAGTATTTAAAAGAACTTAAGGATATTATTGTTGTTGTAACCAGTACATGTGCGTAAGCACATGTGTTTTTTTTCTTTTTGCTTCTTTTTCTTTTGTTAGCAACTTGTTAATTTATTAATATCTACGCGGCTTCTAAGAGATGCATCGTAAATTTTCTGTACGGGACCATCCCGATAGTTTGGTGAGGGCGTTCATGGTTGTAGGTTGTAAAGTATTCATCCAGCCCATGATAAAGCTCCACACCGTCTTTGGGGAGGTTTAAGTAAAGATATTCATATTTAACACTTCTCCAGAGTCGTTCAACAAAAATATTGTCGAGGTAGCGTCCTTTGCCGTCCATGCTGATTTTAATGTCGTTCTTCAAAAGCACGGCTGTAAAGACATCTGAGGTAAACTGCGATCCTTGATCGGTGTTAAAATATTCAGGTTTGCCATGAATTGAAATAGCCCGTTTTAAGGTCTCTGTGCAGAATCCGACAGTGAGGGTGTTGGATATACTCCAGGCCACCACATAACGGCTGTAAACGTCTATAATGGCCACCAGGTACATAAATCCATGCTCCATTCTCAGGTAGGGTAGAGTAGGGTATGTGCGCCTGTTAATTTCTCAATCAATGGTTTCACATACCCTCACTCCGAACCGGACGTGCACCTTTCGTTATGCATCCGGCTCTCCAGGAAACAAAGTGAATTCAGCAGGTTTCATCCATCCTCTTTGATAACGCATTACCTTGAGCCAACTCATCTGATATTGTTCCACCCGAACAGAACGCCAGACTTTCCATTTGGGACGTATCCGACTATACTGACGGTTTAGTAATATTGAGTGAGCATTAGCTTTAGGGAACTTCTTACTTAACCAGCGCCAGATACGATCCCTTACATACCAATCAAGGGATGAAAGAATGTTTTTAGCACCAGTGCAATAGTGATAGAAGTTAGCCCAACCTCTGAGAATTGGATTTAGTTTTTGAAGCAGTTTCGACAATGACCACTGGATTGTTGATCGTCCAGTCAATTGCTTAACCTTATGTCTAAGATCGGCCACCTTGATTTTTGGTATTTCGATTCTGGGTGTCCAACCATATCTCCAGTCCCAGAACACCTTAATATGATGTCCTAAGAATTTGAATCCATCGGTTAAGGAAGTAATCTTTGTCTTTTCGGGAGATAGAGTCAGACCCATGTTCTCCTTGAGAATGGTTTCCAAGGTTAACCGTTCTGATTCCGCATCTTCCTTAGAGCCTGACACAAGAATGATGAAGTCGTCTGCATAACGGATAGGAAAGAATACTTTTCGTCCTGCCCGTCTGTCGCAACTTCTCGATGCCATTGCTGCCTGAACCCCGTCGCATTTGCGACAATTCCGAAGTTTGGTATGATGGTTGACCCACCGTTCATATCGCTCCTCGATAATACTAAGGGCGATATTTGCTAGCAACGGAGAGCAAATACCTCCTTGCGGGGTTCCTGCATCGGTTCTAAGAAATTGTTCTTCCGATAAAATGCCTGCTTTCAAAAATCTAACAAGTAACTGGTTTACTTTTCTATCAGCTGAATGTTTTCGAACACGTTCCATCAGCAAATGATGGTCGATGTTGTCAAAGCATCCTTGTATGTCGCCTTCAATTACCCATTGATAGGGCATTTCTGAACGCATACCATCTTCTATGTTTTCCTTCCTTGGACGAATGGCCATTCGAATATGTTCGAGTGCTCCATGGCATCCACGACCGGGTCTGAACCCGTAAGAAATGTTTTCGAAGCGTGCTTCTAAAAGCGGTTCCAATACTTGTTTTATCGCGCTTTGAACTACGCGATCTTTGATGGTAGGGATGCCCAGGGGGCGGAACATCCCTGGTTTACCGGATTTTGGAATTAATTTCCTGCGACAAGGGCTTGGACTAAATAAACCATCCTTTAGCTCCTTTTGCAGGTTATCCAAAAAGGCATGTACGCCTATGTCCCGTGTAATACTACCTACCGTCATCCCATCAACTCCCGGTGTCCGTTTGCCTTTATTACTGGCAACTCGGTTCCAGGCGCATCTTAAATTATGGATGGAGGTCATCCAGTTCCATAATTCCCGATACGTTTCATTGGGATTTGCTTTACTCCACCGATATAATTTTCTCTGTACGCTGAGTACCCAGGCATTATCTGCCTTGAAATCCAAGTCCATGGATTGCTTCTCCGCCATTGAAAATTTATCGTTTCCCTGCCTCCCTTCGCCATGTGACCGGCTTTCCCGGTCTCGGACTACTACGAAGGCTCCGTCCTTGCTCTCGGTCGTACCGGGTCGCTGCCGATAGCCTGTTTTCCTGACAGGCGACTGAGACCAAGTTCCCAGGTTCCGTTTTCTATCCTTTAAATCTTTAGATGGCATGCTCTACCCCTGGTGGTTCTGGATAATGGCAATGGGGATATCCCATTATCGAATAGATTAATATTCCTCCTTTGGCAACATAAAGACCGCAAGAGCTGACCACATTCCTCCAATGCCATTTCATTATTAGAGGTTGGCAATCTAAATACAGGGGCTTCCGTCGCATGCTTCGTTGTCTCATCATAGATTCTGTGGTAGCCCGGCCGGTAGTAAATGGACTACCTCCGGTACATTTAAGGTTGTTCTGCTTATTTTGGCTCACCATCAGCACACGGTAAACCTTCACAACCCCCTTCCATCCTGCTTCCCTTGAAGGATGGGATAGTATTTCAACTATCGGAAATGAAAACAGCCGATGGTATTGCATATTTAAATGCAAGCCATCTTCCTGGCGCACTTATATCGGCTTCCCAAACCATGTTTGGATGGTTTATATCCAGGCCTTTTAACAGGTAGGGATATATCTTGTGATCTGCCCCAGGCTTGCTTAACCACTTTTTGGGATATATCGCAACAATACCCATGAGTTTATAAAGTCGGCGGACTCTTTTACGATCGATTTTGTATCCCAGGCTTTTAAGATACTCACACATCCTGCGGGTACCGTAATAGGGAGTTTTGGTGTATTGAACGTCAATCAGATTCATCAACTTTAAGGTAACTTCATCCACCGGGCAGGGGGTGTAATAGTAGCCCGAACGGCTGATTCCCAGCAACTCGCATTGACGTTTTATAGTGAACTCAGGATGGGCAGCGTCAATCATGGTTTTCAGTTCAATAACAGAGTAGGCTAAAGTTTTTTTTTCAACCAGTCGTTTTCCATTTCAAGCCTGCCGATTTTGGCAAACAGCTTTTCGTTCGCCTTTTCCAGTTCTTTATCCGGCTCGCGTTTATTGAAAATTTCAACCGATCTGCGTAAAAATTCATTCTTCCAGTTACTGATCTGTTGCTGGGTTACTCCAAACATCACCGAAAGATCGGCAAGGGTTTTCTGTTCTTTGATGGCTTCGATGGCTACCTTGGTTTTAAATTCGGCAGTGTGTCTTGTTCTGGTCTTTTTCATTGGACTTTAGTTTTAAGGTTTATACTCATTTTCCTAACCTTAAGTTACTGTCCAGTTTTATGGGACTATATCACTTGATATGGGATCGCCCGCAAGTGGCAACTTTTCATACATGTAACCGTTAGCTGCGAGCCAATGAATAACAAGTAACTATTGAAGTTCTTTGAAACGAAATCCAGGAAGTAAAACTGGTACCAGCTGGACACTTAGGTGGACCGCTTGCTGCTGGATATTTAATTGCAGAAAATTTTAAGATTCTTAATGAATCCGAAAAAGTTAAAAATACTTGGTTCATATCAATCCTTTGTACGATTATAATCTTTGGTGGAGTGTTGTTAATTCCGAATATAGATAAAATACCACGTCAATTAATTCCTTTGATTTATACTGCGATTGCTTATTATATTGTCAAATATTATCAAGGCGCTAAAATTGAAGAATTTTTAAAGACTGGAGGTAAAGCATATTCTTGGTGGAGAGCACTTGGCATTGGATTAATAGGTACAGTAGTTACAATAGTACCGATTATTGGAATTATCTATGTCACGGATCCGACAATTTCAGCAACTACTAAATCCTATGGAAAATTAAAACATGAAATTTTATTTAATAAGTCCAATGTTTCTGAAAAAGAAGCAGATGAAATAGCCACAGGATTAATTAATGCTGGGTTTTTTGATGAAACTCAGCCAAAGTCAGTTTTTGTTAAAAAAGTAAGTAGTTCATTTGAGATATCTATCCCAGTGATAGTTAATGCATGGGATAATCCAGAAGCAATTTCATTTTTCGAACAATTAAGAAAAGACATCCAAGCTCAATTTAGTAATAATAAGATAATATTAAATCTATGTCTTGATACTGATATTTCTCAAGTGAAAAAGAAATTGGAATAAAAAAAAGGCTACAGCCAACATGTCGCTAACCGCAACAAAACCAAGGTATTGTTGCTTTACAAAAGTGCTGCCTTTGCTGCGTTTAGCGACCGAACGTTATATGCGATTTTGAAAATACGGTTACCATTCTGGCAATGGTTGATAAAATCATGAAATAATATGTTTCACTTTAGGACAACATTTCGTATCTTTGCATTATGATCGAAAAGCAGAAACAGAGAACAATCATATTTTACAAAGACTACTTCGAAAATTTCTTTGTAGGACAGCGAGCCAAAGTGCAAGATAAGATTATCTGGACTTTTGACTTGATTGAAGAGTTACAGAGAATTCCTGAAACATATTTCAAGAATATTGCTGATACAGATGGTCTTTATGAAATCCGGATTCAGTTAGGCAGTGATATATTTCGAATTTTCTGTTTTTTTGACCAAGGCCAATTGGTAGTCTTGGCAAATGGATATCAAAAGAAATCTCAAAAAACTCCGAAACAGGAAATAGAAAAAGCACTTAAAATAAAAAAAGAATATGAAAACGAAAAAAGATAATATACAGACACTTAGCCAATTTAAAGACAAACATTATGGCAAACCTGGAACAAAAAAAAGGGATGAACTTGAATCAGGTTATGAGAATTTTAAAATTGGCGCTTTGATTCTGGAAGCCAGACTTGAAAAAGGTTTGACACAGGAAGAACTTGCTATCAAGGTAGGAACAACCAAGTCCTATATTTCTAAAATTGAAAATAATATCAAAGAGGCACGAATCTCAACACTACAAAAAATTGTAGAACTAGGTTTCGGGGGCCAGTTACACCTATCAATCAAGTTATAACCCGCATTTATTTAAACGACAAACCGCATATAACATGCCGCTAAATCGCAACAAAGCCAGCATTAATGGCGCTTCTCAAAGGTACTGCCTTTGCTGCGTTTAGCGATCGAACGTTAGTGCCAAAACATTTTTGATTGCATTGTGCCAAAACTTTAATTATCTTTGTAAAAAACGGAGTATGAGCGCCATAATCATAAAGTCTGACAATCAAAACACTAAGATTCTCAAAGAGCTCGCAAAGAAACTTGGAGCTGATGTCCTAAGTATTAATGAGGATCTTTATGAAGACTTGGCTTTAGGTCTTCTAATGGATAGATCAAAAACTGGTGAAAACGTCAGTCGTGACTCCATTATGAAAAAATTAAATGAAAAATGAAAATTGAATTCGATAAGTCCTTCGAAAAGTCTTTAAGGCGTATTCATAATCCAATCATCTTTCGAAGACTTAAACGAATTATAATTCAAATTGAAAATTGTCCCTCCCTATCCGAATTGCCAAACATTAAAAAGCTAACTGGATTTTCATCCTATTATCGAATAAGAATAGGCGATTATCGTGTTGGTTTTGAATTTATTGATAATTCTACTATAAGATTTATTGTAATTGCACACCGGAAAGATATTTATAATATTTTTCCTTAAAATGTTCTGGCACTAACATGCCGCTAATCGCAACCGAGCCTGCGGCAATGTTGCAAGCAAAGGTTTCACCTTTGCTGCGTTTAGCGATCGAACGTTAGTGGCCATTCAAATTGTTACTTGTCCCTAATTTCAATTTGTTGTATCTTTGTGTAAACTGTTTGATTATGACAACTAAAGATCTTAGAAAAGAGATAAATCGTGTCATTCAGCAAGTTCCGGATGACTTTCTAAACGATATCCTTTCATATTTACAGCAAATCGAGAAGAAGTCCTCAAAGGAAATTGAATCCTTTAAGCATCTGAAACAAATTTTTAAAGAAGATCAGGAACTTCTTGAAAAATTAGCCAAATGATTAATATCGAATTAGTCATAAGTCTTCATGGAATTTTGATTGAGAAATTTGGTGGTTCCAAAGGTATTAGAGATTATAATGCCCTGGAATCTGCTATAGCCCGGCCCTTCATGACCTTCGATAAAGAAGATCTATATCCCTCCCCTATTGAAAAAGCTGCTGCATTAATTGAAAGTTTGATTTCCAATCATCCTTTTATCGATGGCAATAAAAGGATTGGTTAAGTTCTTATGAGATATTATTTATTAGAGAATAATTTAGATATCAAAGCAACTCAATCTGAAAAATTTGATTTTGTAATTAAAATTGCAAAAGGGCAATCTTCCATTACCGAAATTTGCAGCTGGATTAAAGAAAAATCAATTAAAAGCTAATTTGAACGGCCACTAACATGCTTGCAACCGCAACAAAACTAACGTATTGTTGCTTGTCAAAGGCTTTGCCTTTGCTGCGTTTAGCGATCGAATGTTAGCGGTCAGCTCAAAACCGAAATTAATAAAAAAGGGAAAATGAATATAACTATAATAGGAGCCTCGGCTGGAATAGGACTGGAAACAGTAAAAAGAGGATTAAATAGAAATCATTCGATAACGACCCTTTCTCGATCTGAAATTGAAATAGAAGAGAAAAAATCGTTAAAAATGATACTTGGTGATGCAACTAATAAAGCTGACCTATTAAATTCAATGCAAAACGCAGATGCTCTAATTATATCATTGGGTACTGGTAAGAATATGAAAGCTACTACCCTTTTTTCAGATTTTGCAAAATTAATTGTGGAAATACATAGTGAGAACAAAATAGATATTCCATTTATTTTTGTTACAGGATTTGGAGCTGGAGAAAGTAAAAATTATGTTTCTTGGCTTGTAAAGATGTTTTTAAAATACTTTTTAAAAGACGTTTATGCTGACAAAACTAAAATGGAAGAAATTGTCACTAATTCAGATCTGAATTGGACAGTTGTAAGACCAGGAAGGCTATTAGACAAGGAGTTGACAGAGAAATACCGTATTGAAAACAAATTATTCAAAGGAATTAATATAGGCGGAATTAATAGAGCAGACGTAGCAGACTTTTTAATAAAACAAGCAGAAAAACAAACTGAATTAAAAAAGTACATTGCGATATCTGAAAAATAGGATAAAATATAAACCGAACCGCTAACAGCGCACAAGCGCAACCCGAAAAGGGTATGCGCCTGTGCGCCGAACGTTACCAGTAATGCTATGACGACAGAGCAAACATTAACCGACAGAAAATAAAATATGACAATAGAACTATTCAATCAAGAATTTGAAGGCATCGTAGGACAATTAAAATCTTATATTTTAAGAATTACAGCGAGTATTGCAGACGCAGAAGATATTGTTCACGACACTTATTTAAAGGCTCTTGACAAATTACACACTTTTCGTGGCGAATCTTCTTTAAAAACTTGGCTTTTTTCTATTGCCTCCAACTTGGCAAAAGACAATTTAAGAGCACAAAAACGGTGGACGGAAAACGTAACTGACATCACAAAAGAAGCCGCACTAAATAACAGGCAGTTTTTTCAAGAGGCAATGAATATCCGAATGACTTCGCCTCACGGACAATACGAAGCAAAAGAACATATTGCTTTTTGTTTTACCTGCATCTCAAAATCATTACCGTTAGAGCAACAACTTTGTGTTTTCTTGAAAGAAGT
>Ga0268283_1000759_pt1 | contig 18183 bp, 15 predicted proteins | sample saktaG_13_FD_190140 | JGI IMG/M metagenome (GOLD analysis project Ga0268283, IMG submission 190140) | Saline water microbial communities from Sakinaw Lake, British Columbia, Canada - sak_2013_06_06_36m | ecosystem: Environmental > Aquatic > Non-marine Saline and Alkaline > Saline ... | reverse complement strand
CAATTTAAGAGACTATGGATTAGCAGATAAAAAATATGTTGCTGAACAATTAGCCGATAAGTATAATTATATCGATATTGAAAGAGTTGGAATTACAGGCCATTCAGGTGGAGGATTTATGTCGACCGCTGCCTTATGCCAATACCCCGACTTCTTTAAAGTTGCAGTTTCATCTTCAGGAAATCATGAAAACAATATCTATAACCGTTGGTGGAGTGAAAAGCATCATGGTGTTAAAGAAGTAATTGAAAAAGAAAATGAAACCAAATTCGTTTACGAAATTGAAAAAAATTCGCAATTAGCTAAAAATCTAAAAGGAAAATTGTTACTCACAACGGGTGATATTGATAATAATGTACACCCGGGAAATACAATTCGCATGGCTAATGCATTGATTAAAGCAAACAAACGATTTGATTTTTTCATTATGCCCGGTCAAAGACATGGTTATGGAGATGAAACTGAATATTTTTTCTGGTTGCGAGCAGATTATTTCTGTCAATACTTAATTGGTGACTATTCAATCAGTGCAGATATATTTGAAATGCGTCGCGAATTTAAGATGACTCCAAGTAAAACAGAAAGTAAATAATGAATAGATTGCTTTATGCGAAATCATAAAGCCATCTATTTAGTTTGCCTGCTTACAAAAATATTGAGAAAATTAATTTTGACTTAAAATAGAATTTATAACGAACGAAAATACATCTAATGATGAAATACTTCTTAATTTTTTTCATAAGCATTCAGTCACTGATCCTCTGTGCTCAAACTGAAGTTAATCGATTGACTTTGGATGATGTCCTTTATATTGCTAAACAACAATCACCTGATGCTTTAATTGCCAAGCATCGGTTTCGCAGAAGCTATTGGCAATATCGGTCTTTCAAGGCTTCAAACTTACCCGCACTAAGTTTGAGTGGAACATTACCCAATATCAATCATTCAATTACCGATATTACTTTGCCTGATGGTACTGAAGATTATGTAAGTCAAAATTTTACAAAATACTCACTTGATATGTCAGTAAGACAAAGAATTGGTCTTACAGGTGGGCAGATATTTTTAACTTCCGGACTTAGGCGAAATGATAACGTTATTGGAGATAATAGAAGTACAGCTTATAATTCTACTCCGGTAAACATTGGTTACAGTCAACCGCTTTTCCAGTATAATTCATTTAAATGGGATCGAAAAATTGAACCAATGATTTATGATGAAGCCAGTAAAATTTATGTTGAAAACATTGAACAAGTATCACTTACGGCTACCAACCATTTTTTCGACTTACTTGCAGCCCAAATACAAAAAGAAATTGCTAAAAAGAATTTACAGAGTTACGATACACTTTATCACATTGCACAAGGAAGATATCAGTTAGGAAAAATTGCTGAAAATGAATTACTTCAACTTGAATTAAATTTATTGAGGGCTCAGGGTGCCCAAGAGAATGCACAATTGGATTACGAGAATGTATTGTTTATTCTTAAATCATACTTAAGAATAAAATCGGATGCGGTTATTGAATTAATTCCTCCCGCTGAAACTTTTCATTTTGATATAGACATAGATAAGGCAATAAAGGAGGCTAAGGAAAATACTTCGACTGCCTTAGCTTTTGATCGAAGATTACTTCAGGCTGATAGTGACGTCAACAAAGCAAGAATGGATGGGCGTATTGATGCCACACTTAATGCGGTTTATGGACTCACTCAGACTGCTGAATCAGTAAGAGGATCATACACTAATCCACTGGAACAACAACAGTTATCGTTAGGCATTTCAGTGCCTATTTTAGACTGGGGAAAGGCTAGAGGTCAGATTAAAATGGCCGAATCAAATGCCGAATTAACCCGTACCTCAATTGAACAGGAAAGAATAGATTTTGAACAAAATATTTATTTGAAAGTGATGCAATTTGCAATGCAAAAAAATCAATTGATGATAGCAGCAAAATCAGATACTGTTGCTCAAAAGCGTTATGAAGTAACTCAACAACGATACTTGATTGGAAAAGTAAATGATGTATTGGAACTCAATAATGCTCAGATTGACAACGACAATGCGAGAAAAGCCTATTATCAATCGCTTCAAACCTATTGGACTAATTACTATACCATCAGAAAACTAACTTTATACGATTTCAAAGAAAATAAGAAAATTGAATTCGACATAAATGAAATTGAACAAGTTAAGTAATCATTTTTTTAATTTAGAATTATTATACATAAATTTTATGTTGTATATTTGTATTCAAATTGAAAATTAAACCTTAAAAATTAAATTAAAAATGGCTGTATTAGTAGGTAAAAAAGCACCTTTATTTGAAGCAGATGCTGTTGTAAACGGAGGTGAATTTGTAGAAAGATTTTCTTTAGAGCAATTTATAGGCAAAAAACATGTTGTGTTTTTCTTTTATCCACTCGATTTCACTTTTGTTTGTCCAACTGAAATAATTGCCTTTCAAAATAAAATAGAAGAATTTGAGAAGAGAAATGTAGCCGTGGTTGGCTGTTCAATCGATTCAAAATTTTCACATTGGGCTTGGCTTAACACTGAAAAAAACAATGGTGGTATTAAAGGAGTTAAATTTCCTTTGGTATCCGACTTATCTAAAACCATTTCGGAGAATTATGATGTTTTAGCCGGTGAATATAACTATACCGAGGAAGGCGAGCTAGAATTTGACGGAGATGCTGTTGCATATCGCGGTTTATTTTTGATTGATAAGCAAGGCGTTGTTCGACACCAGGTTGTTAATGATCTTCCATTAGGTCGTAGTGTTGCTGAAGCCTTAAGAATGGTTGATGCATTACTATTTTTCGAAGAAAATGGCGAAGTTTGCCCTGCTGATTGGCATGCAGGTGATGCCGGGATGAAAGCAACTGCCGAAGGTGTTGCTAAATATCTTTCAAAATAAATAGTATTTAAAACTTATAGCATAAAAAAAGCCCTTTAACAGGGCTTTTTTTATTCCAATTTTTTTGCTTCTTCCCAGTAAACATCCATTTCAGCTAGACTCATATCTCGTAATGATTTGCCAAGTTTTTTAGCATGTTCCTCCAAATACTGAAATCGTGATTTAAATTTTTTATTCGTGCGTTCCAATGCATCTTCAGGGTTAATTTCCAGAAAACGGGCATAATTCACCAATGCAAATAACAAATCGCCCAACTCACTTTCCATTCTCTCCTTGCTTCCTTTATTGTCAACTTCAGATTTTAGTTCGTTTAACTCCTCCATTACCTTTTCCCAAACCTGTTCAGGTTTTTCCCAATCGAACCCAACTCCTCGGGCCTTTTCCTGCATGCGATATGCTTTTACAAGTGGTGGTAATGATAATGGCACTCCTTCAAGAACTGATTTATTTCCCCCTTTTAGTTTGAGGCTTTCCCAATTATCCTTCACCTCTTCAGCATTCTTTACTTTTGTATCACTAAAGATATGAGGATGACGATAAATTAACTTTTCTGAGATAGAGGTTAAAACATCAGTAATATTAAATGCTTTGTGCTCTTCTCCAATCTTAGCATAAAAGACGAGATGAAGCATTAAATCCCCTAATTCCTTTTTTATACCATCTAAATCTTTATCTAAAATAGCTTCAGAGAGTTCATAGGTTTCTTCAATGGTGAGATATCTTAAACTCTCAAGGGTTTGCTCCTTATCCCAAGGACATTTAGCCCTTAGTTCATCCATAATATCAAGCAATCTCTTGAAAGCTACTAAACGTTCATCCAACATATTTTGTGTATTTGAAGATTAATAAGCTTTGGCAAATACAACTCTTTCCTTCGAAGGATTTCCGGAAAAAATACATTTACCTTCTTCTTGTGGGTTATTCAATGGAATGGTACGAATGGTTGCTTTTGTTTCTTCTTTAATTTTTAACTCAGTCTCCGAAGTTCCATCCCAATGAGCCATCACAAATCCCCCCTTTTCAATTTGTTCTTTAAATTCATCCCAGGTATCTACACTAAAAGTATTGTTTTCTCTTAAATTCAAAGCCCTTTGATATAAATTTTCCTGAATATCATCAAGAAGTTTCACAATTACATTTTCAATTCCTTCAATAGGAACAATTTCTTTATGGAGCGTATCCCTTCTGGCAATTTCAATGCTATTATTTTCCAAATCCCTTGGCCCAATAGCAAGTCGAACGGGAACTCCCTTAAATTCATATTCCGAGAATTTCCAACCCGGTTTATAGGTATCCCTATTATCATATTTAACAGAAATTCCTTTTGATTCAAGGAGTTGTTTAATTGATTTGACTTTTTCATTTAATTGCTCAAGTTGTTCATCGGTTTTATAAATCGGGATAATGACAACCTGAATTGGAGCAAGTTTTGGAGGCAATACCAATCCTTTATCATCAGAATGCGACATAATCAAAGCCCCAATTAATCGTGTTGATACTCCCCAACTGGTAGCCCAAACATACTCAAGCTTATTTTCTTTTGATAAAAACTTTACATCAAAAGCCTTCGCGAAATTTTGACCTAAGAAATGCGAAGTTCCGGCTTGTAATGCCTTACCATCTTGCATCAATGCCTCAATACAATAAGTGTCGATTGCTCCTGCAAATTTTTCACTTTGCGATTTCATCCCTTTTAATACCGGGACTGCCATCCAGTTCTCAGCAAAATTTGCATAAATATCTAATATTTTTAAAGTCTCTTCTTTCGCTTCCTGACTAGTTTCGTGAGCAGTATGTCCTTCCTGCCATAAGAATTCGGCAGTTCTTAAAAACAATCTAGTTCTCATCTCCCATCTAACAACATTAGCCCATTGGTTGATAAGTATCGGTAAATCACGGTATGACTGAATCCACTTTCTATAGGTATCCCAAATAATGGTTTCTGAGGTTGGTCTAATAATCAATTCTTCCTCAAGTTTGGCATCTTCATCTACTACAATGTCTTTTCCATTCTCAGAAATTTTCAAACGATAATGTGTGACAACGGCGCACTCTTTGGCAAAACCTTCTACATGGCTAGCCTCCTTATTAAAAAAAGACTTTGGGATAAATAATGGAAAATACGCATTTTCATGCCCTGTATCTTTAAACATCTTATCCAAGGCGGCTTGCATCTTTTCCCAAATTGCATATCCATATGGTTTAATAACCATACATCCACGAACAGCTGAATTTTCTGCTAAATCTGCCTTTACGACCAGTTCATTATACCATTGAGAGTAGTTTTCTTCTCTAGTTGAAAAATTTTTAGCCATGTTTAATTTTGGTATAGTATTTGCTTAATTTTAGAGTGTTTAATAATGGCAAAAATACTAAAATAATTCTGTACATTAACACGAACGATTGAATTACAACAATATTAAAGGAGGGAATTACCATGAAAACCAATCTTACACTACTTATTATAACAATCATTTTTCTATCTTCCTGCTCAACAACCTATTATAGTTCTATCCCTTATGATGATGTTTATTATAAAGGACAAGATCAAAATAATAATACAGTAGCTGATAATAATGGCTATAATGAAGTTGAAGTATATAAAGGAGAATATGATCCAGGTTATGCAGAAGAAGGTCAAGACACAATATATTTGGACGAAAATCCGGAATATGGTCTGGATTTTAACTCATATTATAATTACTTATATTCTGCAAGACTTCGTAGATTTCAGCACCCATATAATAGTTTCGGTTATTACAATAACTACTATACCAATATGTACTGGTATGAGTCGAACCCTTATTTATGGGGAAGTAGTATTTACTCAAGCTTATCATGGATGTACCCCTATGACAACTTTGGCTGGTATGGGAATTTCCATATGGGTTTAAGCTGGGGTTTTGGTGGTTACGGCATGGGTTGGCCTTCTTATTATGGATGGCCATATTATGGAATGGGTTATTATGGTTACAATTATTATGGTTATGGAAACGGTTATTATAATCCATATTACTATACAAATGGTTATTATTACAATAGTCAGGATAGTTATTCGGAATATTATCGTCACCGTCCTAGTAACGGGCGAAATTATGACCATGCTACCCGAGCACAAAGCACTTTTGGTGAGATGTATGAACAAAAATATGCAACAGTTCGAGCGGATCGTAACTCAAACAATGCCCAACGGCCTAATAGCAGAGACTCTAAGACATTTACAAACAAATCATTAACCACCGGTACTCCATCAACCGGAAGAAATCGCAGTAATACCACTATTGCTAATGGATCAGCCGGCGGTAATTTAAATCTTCCTTATAGTAGATTAAATAATGCTGATAGGTCAACTATTCAAGAAAAAACGACTAATCAAACTCAAAAATCATATACTAAACCACAAGTAGATAGAAATAGCAGTACTATAAATTCACAAAGAATTAATAATCAAAATACGAATACTGTTAAAACCTATCAAAAACCCGTACTAAAATATAGTAAACCAAATACCTTTAATTCACCAAATAATAGAAATACCAATACGCGACAATATAGTACTCCCCAAAAAAGTGTAAATTCGGGAACTAATATTGGAACTCCGTCAAATGCAAGGCAGTCCACTAATACTGTAGGAAATTCGATAAGGAGAATAATTACAGCTCCAACAAGATCGAGCAAGAATTATTTTTCGCCAACACAATCAAACGGAAGGCCAATCTCTATATCAAGACCATCCTCTTCTGGAGGTAGATCTTTTTCACCATCTCGCGGATCATCTGGTTCTTATTCAGCACCCACAGGATCAGGCAGTAGAAGTGTATCTTCGGGATCAAGTAGTGGATCATCCGTACAAAGTTCATCTAGTGGTAGCTCAACATCATCTGGTAGTTCATCTGGAGGAGGAGCAAGAGGTACAAGAAAATAAAAGTTCATCATTTTATAAATAGACTAATATAGATTCGTTATGAGAAAGATAATATTTGCAACCATATTTTTCTTAGGGAGTACTGTTACATTTGCTCAAAGTGCGCTGGATGCACTACGATATTCATACATCTGGCATGGAGGAAATGCAAGATACATGAGTATGGGAGGAGCTTTTGGAGCCCTAGGTGCCAATACCTCAGTTTTCAGCACTAATCCTGCAGGAATTGGATTGTTCAACAATCCTGAATTTAATATTTCTTCTTCAATACTGAACTCAAAATCTGAATCAGTATATAATGGAGACAAAGGAACAGATTCGCGTTTTAACACCACCCTAAGTAATGTAGGCATCGTTTTAACTAAAGATTATTTAAATATTGAAACTTATGGTAAATGGAAAAATGTTCAATTTGGATTTGGCTTTAATCAATTAAAAAACTTTAACAGATCGATTCATATTGTTGGAAATAGTACTTCCAATTCAATTGCCGATATGTATGCTGAATTAGCAAATGGATCTAGTGTTCAAGAAATTGAAGATGATACGTATGGAGACTACACTTATGATCTCAACCCTGCCTGGTGGTCATATTTATTTAACAATATTGAAAATACGAACCAATATTATGGAAATACACCTCCTGGTGGCGTACATCAAAATAAATTTATTGAGTCATGGGGTTCGATGAATGAAGTCAGTCTTACTTTTGGAGCTAATTACGATAACAAACTTTATTTGGGTGCCACAATTGGAATTCCTTATTATAATTACCAGGAAAGAAGTACTTATACTGAAACTGCTTTAAGATCTGATATTCCGAGCTCTGCTTTTCGGTCTCTTACAATTGAAGATAGATTGGATTCAAAAGGTACCGGTTTCAATCTTAAACTTGGTGCAATTTACCGTGCCAACGATTGGTTAAGGTTTGGCTTAGCAATACATACTCCTACTTATTTTGCTCAAATTCAGGATGAATGGGATATGTCAGTAGGATCAACCTGGGATAGCTATAGTGATACTACTACTTATTCACCAGTTGGATTTTACGAATATAATTTGACAAGCCCATTTAGAACCTTGGCTAGCATTGCCTTTGTTATTAAAAATTACGGACTTATTAGTGCCGATTTTGAAGTAATTGATTATTCGACTGCAAAACTTCAAGCACCTGATTATAATTTTGCATCAGAAAATGATGATGTCCGAATGACTTATACTGCCGCTGGTAATATAAAATTAGGGACTGAATGGAGGGTGAAAAATTTTAGTTTTAGAGGAGGATTCAGTTATTATGGAAGCCCTTACAAAAACAATATCAACGATGCCTCAGCTACTTCTTATTCATTGGGGATAGGATACAAAGAAAGAAACTTTTATTTTGATGCAGCATGGGTAACAACAAATCAAAGTGAAGATTATTATTTGTACGGCTATAAAAATGTATACGCCAATAAAGCTGTAAATAAGCTTAATAATTCAAATTTCTTGATCACTTACGGTTATAGATTCTAGTCGAATTACATAAAAAAAGGGGCTGAAAATTCAGCCCCTTTTTTTATGAGTTTATTTTGCTATTCAACTGCCTCAGCAATTGCATCGTCAACTAAAATTCGGCCACAATACTCACACACTATGATTTTTTTATGCATCCGAATATCTAATTGATGCTGAGGAGGAATTTTGTTAAAACAACCACCACAAGAATCTCTTTCAATTTTCACAACGGCTAAACCATTTCGTGCATTTTTCCTGATTCGCTGGTAAGCAACTACCATTCTTTCTTCAACAAACTTTTGGTTTGCTTTTGATTTAGCCAGTAATTCTGTTTCTTCATTTTCGGTATCAATAATAATATCCTCAAGCTCACTTTTCTTAATTGCTAAATCATTCTTACGTTCATCCAGAATCGCTTGTGATTTTTCTATCTCTACTTTAATATTTTCAAGTTTAAATGAAAACTCTTTTATTCTCTTTTCACTCAACTGAATTTCCAGACTTTGAAACTCTAACTCCTTGCTTATAGAGTCATATTCTCGATTATTACGAACATTCATTTGTTGCTCCTGATATTTTTTTATCATAGCCTGGCTTTCTTTAATAGCAGCTTCTTTTTCAATAATCTGATTGCTTAAAGAATCCGTTTCGAGCGTATATTTTTCGACCCTTGTGTCTAAACCTGCAATTTCATCTTCCAGATCCTGTACTTCCAATGGCAATTCACCTCTAACAATGCGAATTTTATCTACGTGCGAATCAATCAATTGAAGATTATAAAGAGCTCTTAGTTTCTTCTCAATTGTAACCTGAAGGTTATCTTCTGATTCATTTGAGAATACTTTACCTGCTAGCTTGGCCTCTTCTCCGGTCACAGTTGGTTCCAATTCTGATTCATTATTTTTAGCTTCTGCTTTTGCCATAATAATTATATTTTTATTTAAAAGTAATTTATGGGGTTCGTATTTAGTCCTGAAATTTGGAGTGCAAAGTTAGGGATTTTTTCAATAAGTATTGTATGGATTAATTCTTTTGTAAATTGTTCACTTTCATAGTGTCCAATGTCAGCAATTATCAATTTATCCTCTGCCTCAAAAAAGTCGTGATACTTAACATCACCTGTAATAAAAATATCGGCACCGTTTGCCATTGCTTTCTTTATCAGAAAGCTACCTGATCCTCCACAAACTGCAACAAGCTTTATTGGTTTATCTAACAATTTACTATGCCTGATGGTGTGTATATTGAAAATGTTTTTTAGCTGATCCAAAAAAACAACTTCATCTAATTCTGTTTTCAATTCACCCATTAAACCTGAACCAAATTCCTGATATTGATTCTCTAGTTTAAAAATATCAAATGCCACCATTTCGTAAGGATGTGATGAAAGCAATGCATTAATTATTTTTTGTTCCTTATGAAAAGGATAAATGGTTTCTATCCTGATCTCAGGTTCATAATGCAATTCATTTTTCGCTCCTACAAATGGGTTTGTTTCATCATTACCTTTAAATGTACCTGTTCCTTCAGCGTTAAATGAGCATTTATCATAATCTCCTATTTGGCCTGCTCCGGCTTCAAATAACGCATTACGCACCTTTTCAGCATAATTATGAGGACAAAAAGTAACAATTTTACGAAATAAGTCTTTCTTAGTATCCAGAACAGAGACATTTGTCAAACCAAGTTTTTGTGCAATCTTTCCATTCACACCCTGAATAATATTATCCATATTTGTATGAATGGCATAAATTGCAATATTGTGCTGAATAGCATTAACAATAATCCGTTCAACTGAATTTTTTCGATTAATTTTGTTAATTCCCCTGAAAATTAATGGATGATGAGAAATAATCATCCCAAAACCGTTATCAATTGCCTCCTTTAAAACTCCTTCAGTAACATCAAGGCAAATCAATGCATTTTTAACTTCATCCTCTGGATGGCCAATAATTAATCCGGAATTATCGTAGCCTTCTTGTAAAGAGATTGGGGCATAGTCCTCTAAAACACTAATCAAACTTTTAATTTTCATTCTCTAACTTCTTCGGTTAAATTTATCCTTACAATTGATCTTTTTCAAATGTATCTTACTGAATTTATCAAAGATATAACATTTAATGCCCTAAGTAAAACCAACGGAATTGAAATTTTCATTAATTTTATTGTTGTTGTTTTTTAAAATTTACTTTGTAATTTTAAGCTGTGAACATCATCAGAATAATTTTATTTCCAATAGCAATTCTATATGGGCTTTTTATGGCCTTGCGAAATAAACTTTTTGACTGGAGAATTTTACCTTCGGAGAGTTTCAATATTCCTATTATTTCGGTTGGAAACCTATCTTATGGCGGGACTGGCAAGACACCTCATATTGAATACCTCATTCGATTACTGCAAGATAAATTTAAAATTGCAACATTAAGTCGTGGCTATGGACGAGAATCAAAGGGCTTCGTTCTTGCAAATAAAAAATCAACCTACTTTGACATTGGTGACGAATCACTTCAATACAAACAAAAATTTGATAAAATTGAAGTATGTGTTGATGCTTACCGCAGAAGAGGAATTAAAATCCTGAAAAATTTATTTCCAAAACTTGGATGCATTTTACTTGATGACGCTTATCAACATCGTTTTATAAAACCAGGCTTATCCATCTTATTAACCGATTATCATAAACTTTTTGTAAATGATTACCTAATACCATCAGGTACGCTGCGTGAGTTCAGATCAGGGTTTAAGAGAGCAGACATCATTATTGTGACCAAAACTTTTTCTGTTTTCTCGCCGATTACCAAACGTAGGATAACTGAGTTAATAAAACCACTTAAGCACCAAAAATTATATTTCTCCTATGTAAAAAATGCTGATTTCGTATCTATTCCCGGAACAAAGCAAATTATTGAAAGAAGCAGATATAACACCATTTTACTTTTCGCCGGAATTGCAAATTCATATCCGCTTCAGGAGTATCTCAAAACATTTTGTAGTGAATTAATTACTTTGAATTTTCCCGATCATCATAAGTACACATCAAAGGATATTGAAAAAATAAAACATAACTATGCTGAAATTTTTTCGAAAAATAAAATTATTATTACAACAGAGAAAGATGCAATGCGCATCATTAAAACTGATTTAATTAAACAAATAAGTGAATTGCCAGTATATTACACGCCCATTGAAATTAAATTTCATGCAGGAGGAGAAACTGAAATAAATAATCAAATTTTAGAATATGTTAGCACGCATCCAGGAAACAGTAAATTATATAACCAAGCAAATTGATCAGAAGCCAGAAGTCGGGATCATCCTTGGAACCGGATTAGGTGGGTTGGTAAGTGAAATTGAGATAAAACACAGTATTCCATATGAATCTATCCCAAATTTTCCGGTCTCAACCGTTGTTGGACATCAAGGTAGATTAATATTTGGAATATTGGGCGGGAAAAAAGTGGTTGCCATGCAAGGACGCTTTCATTATTATGAAGGTTATACGATGCATGAAGTTACTTTCCCAGTACGCGTAATGAAGTCTCTTGGGATTGATACTTTAATGGTATCAAATGCAAGTGGAGGGGTTAATCCTTCGTTTGAAGTAGGCGATATTATGTTTATAACCGATCATATTAACCTGATGCCTAACCCTTTGATAGGTAAAAATATTGAAGAATTAGGGCCTCGCTTTCCTGATATGAGTGAGGTTTATGATAAAAATTTAATTAAAGAAGCTACTAAAATTGCACGTCATCACAATATCAAGTACCAAAAAGGAATTTATGCTGGAGTTTCCGGTCCTACTTTTGAAACTCCCTCCGAATATAAATATATTCACTCTCTTGGAGCAGATACTGTTGGGATGTCTACAATTCCAGAAGTGATAGTAGCCCGACACATGAATTTGACCTGCTTTGCCATTTCAGTTATCTCTGATCTGGGAATTGAAGGTAAAATTGTCGAAATTTCTCATCAGGAAGTAATTGATGCAGCGAGCATAGCTGAACCTAAAATGACCATTATCATTAAAGAACTATTGGAAGCCTTATAAAATGGCATTATTTTATTCCGGAATTGATTTCTTATGTCAGGTCAGATGAAATTAGTATCATTGCAATAAATAATATTCAACTTGGAAATTTCTGAAAACATCGCATATAAAAACAAAGGCAAAATTTATTTTGCATCTGATTTTCATTTAGGAGTTCCTGATTATGAAAGAAGCCTGAAACGTGAAAAACTACTGGTATCATGGTTAGATGATATTAAGCAGGATGCTTCCATCATATTTTTAATGGGTGATGTTTTCGATTTTTGGTTCGAATACAAAACGGTTGTTCCAAAAGGCCATGTCAGGCTTTTAGGTAAACTGGCAGAACTTAGTGATAAAGGAATACAGATTCATCTTTTTAAAGGCAATCATGATATTTGGGCATTCAATTATCTGACTAAAGAATTAAACATTCAGCTTCATCGCGATCCTATCATTACTCAGTTTGGTTCAAAAATATTTTATTTAGCCCATGGCGATGGCCTTGGCCCGGGAGATAAAGGCTATAAATTTCTGAAGAAGGTATTTCAATTCAAGCCAAATCAATTTCTGTTTAAGTGGCTACACCCTGATCTGGGAACCAGAATGGGGTTATATTTCTCAAAAAAAAGTAGAATTGCAAATATAGCACGAGATGGTAAGCCTGAAAACAAAATCCCGCTCGAGAAAGAGATGCTTTATATTTATAGTAACGATAAATTAAAAGAATTCCCTAATATCAATTATTTCGTTTTTGGGCACTTGCATATTCCAACGCAGCATCCTTTATCAAATAATTGTGAACTGATTGTTTTAGGCGACTGGATCACCAATTTTAGTTATGCCGTTTTTGATGGTGAAAAAATGCAATTGAAATATTATCGACTGGCTTAATTTTTCTTAGCGAATAAGTTTATCATTCTTCCAAAAAATCGTTTTTCAAAACTCCAGAAAAATTTAAACTACCCAAAGATAAATCCGTACATTAACAACAAAACATTGTAAAATGGCACGGTCATTAAAAGGAAAATTAAAATCGCTACCCACCAATTGTTGGAATGGTTTAAATTAATTAACTCTAAAATAAATTCTTCAACAAACAGAACAGAAAATCCAGTACAGGTAAAAACAATTAAAATAATGAAAACCTGAAGTCCTGATTTAATTGCCCAGCGTTTCTTTAATTCTTTGAATTATGTTGTTTTGATCTGCCATCGAAAAAGTTACATTTAAGTTTGTTGTAGTACCATAAATAAAAAATATTATACCTTTACAATTACTACATTAGTATCTTCATATAAAAATACAATATGAATAATAAATATCGGGTTTTTTTCGCTGCATTTGGGTTTTTATTAACCCTTTTCATGATTTGGTATTTTTCAAATATTGTAATTTACGTTATCCTTTCTGCAGTTTTATCAATGATTGGACACCCACTGGTTCGTCGTTTTGATAAAATAAAATTTTGGAAATTTTCGATGCCCCACGGATTAAGTGCATTATTGGCATTGCTCATCATTTTAATTGCTTTTATTGGGTTTATTTGGTTTGTTACTCCGCTAATTCTATCACAGGCACAAATGATTACAAACTTGAATATTCCTGAACTGGTGAATTATTTTAAGGAACCTATTGATTCACTTAAAGAGACTCTTGCACATTATAATGTTTTATCGGGCGACAAAACCATTGAAGGCGCTATTGAAACGCAAATACAATCAATGGTTAACATTGCCACTTTTTCAAGTCTGGCACAAAACCTATTAAGCACAACCGGTGCATTGTTCATGGCTTTATTCTCCATTCTTTTCATAACCTTCTTCTTTCTTCGTGAAGAAAAAATGTTTGAGAATCTGGTACTCCTGCTTAGCCCTGAAAAATATACTGATAAGGTAAAACGTATCCTTGCTCAAACTAAAACACTTTTAACTCGTTATTTTATTGGTTTAATGCTGGAGGTTTTATCAATGATGATTCTTATTACAGTCGGATTATCTATTTTAGGAATTGAAGGAGCACTTATCATTGGATTTTTGGGAGGCTTAATGAATATTATCCCTTATTTAGGGCCCCTCATTGGAGCTACAATTGGAGTTGTGTTTGGGGTAACCACCGCACTTAGCTCCGGAATATATGAAGGGGTTGACATACTTGCTTTTGGAATAGTTGGAGTCTTTTTAATAGCAAAACTTATCGATGATTTTTTACTCCAACCTTTAATTTATTCCAACAGTGTGAAAGCTAGACCAATTGAGATTTTTATTGTAATTATCATGGCAGGAAGTATGGCCGGTATTCCGGGAATGATGCTGGCTATTCCTTCGTATACTGTTATCAGGATTGTTGCCAAAGAATTTTTAAGCCAATCCAGAATTGTACAAAAGCTTACCGAAAAGATATAAAAAAAACCTCTTTCGAGGTTTTAAACTTTCATGATGTCGTTCTCTTTTGCATCCATGAGCTTATCAACTTTTTCGATAAACTTATTCGTAAGCTCCTGTATCGTATCTTGAGTTCGTTTTGCCTCATCTTCAGCAAGCCCTTCTTTTTCTAATTGCTTGATATATTCATTTGCCGATCTTCTTGCACTTCTGATACCAATTTTTGATTTCTCAGCTTCTGCTTTAGCTTGTTTTACAAGTTCAAGTCTTCGCTGCTCGGTAATGGCCGGTACAAGGATTCTTAGCACTTCGCCTTCATTTGAAGGATTAAAGCCCAAATTTGCAGCCAAAATAGCTTTTTCAATATCATGAAGAATAGATTTATCCCAAGGTTGAACTATGATTTGCCTTGGATCGGGAGTATTAATATTGGCAGTTTGAGCAATAGCAGTAGGCACACCATAATAATTGACCATTACACCATCAAGCATTTGCGGACTGGCTTTTCCTGCTCTGATCTTTTGAAATCCTTTTTCGAGGTGAAACATCGCGTTCTGCATGCTCTCTTCTGCTTCATCTAAACAAAATTGTACTTCTTCATTCATAACCTTAGTCTTAATTATTATTTTGCAGTGGCAAAATTAAAAAAATCTTTTTACCATGTTCAATTTTTTACGATTGTCCCGATTTCTTCTCCCATTAAGGCTTTTTTCAAATTCCCTTTTTTATTAATATCGAAAACAAATATTGGCATTTTATTTTCCTTACATAAAGTAAATGCTGTCAAATCCATAATTTTCAATTGCCTTTGATAAGCTTCATCAAAAGAAATATTTTTAAACTTTTTAGCTTCGGGATATTTTTCAGGATCAGCATCATAGACTCCATCAACACGTGTGCCTTTAAATATAGCATCAGCATTAATTTCAATTGCTCTTAAAGCAGAGGCAGTATCAGTTGTAAAATATGGATTTCCGGTTCCGCCTCCAATAATCACGATCGTACCTTTTGATAAATATTCCTTAGCTATTCTTCCCGACATTGGCTCAGCAATGGGATCGATTGCCAAACCTGATAAAAGTTTGGTATTTTTCCCTTGCTCCTCAATTGCTGACTGTAGAGCCAAGCTGTTGATTACGGTTGCAAGCATTCCCATATAATCACCTTGTGCACGATCGAAACCTTGACTGGTACCTTGAAAGCCACGAAAGATATTTCCCCCACCTATAACAATGGCAATTTGAACACCCAAATTTGCCGCTTCAGCAATTTCTGAAGCATATGTTTTTAATCGAGATTGGTCTATGCCATATTGTTGATCACCCATTAAGGATTCACCACTCAGCTTTAAAAGAATTCTTTTATATTTCATAAAAATGCCAAAATTTGAATTTTATATAGTCTTCAATTATCTTGAATGCTGCAATATATGAAAATTGAATTAGAATTTAGGATCAAAGGTTTCATAAATATTATCAAGCCGCCTGAACCTTATGAACAGATTACGTGGTTCTAGATTTGAATTATTATTCGCCCAGAAATGATATGTTGTATCTGCAGCAAACCCAATTAGATACTTATTTACTCCAAGCTGTCCAAAGTCTAGGATTGCAGTAGAATCTGGATATTCACGTTCGATCCAAAACTTCGTACTAAATGCAGTAACTTTTTCAACTTCCCAAACCGAATTATTCTTAAATACGATGATCCCTTCATAGTCATTGAAAGTCCGTAAATTGAAAAACAATTGAAATTCATCAGGCGGATAAATAATATCTTCCACATTAGAGTAAACAAATGTTTCTGGATCGACTGGATTGTTCTTGTAACAAGTACTACTTGTCATTGCAAAAACAATGAAAAACAAAAGTGTTATTTTTACGATTCTTGTCATTGATCTATAAAAATACAAAATTATGCACCTCTACCATGACATTGTTTATATTTTTTCCCACTTCCACATGGACACGCTTCGTTTCTCCCAACTTTTTTCTCAACTTTTACAGGTTGAGTAACTGATTGTTGTTGCGTATCACTGTGAGCTTCCGAAAGCAAATCCTTACGTTCTTCTTTATACTTACTTCTATCAGATTTCCCGATGTGGGCCTCACTTACACCCCTTGAGTCAACAAGAGGAATATCGGCTTTTGTAAGAAAGGTAACAATATCATTGTTGATTTTTTGAACCATTGTTTTAAACAATTCAAAAGATTCGAATTTATAAATTAATAATGGATCTTTTTGCTCATAAGTTGCATTCTGAACCGATTGTTTTAAGTCGTCCATCTCTCGCAAATGCTCTTTCCATGAGTTATCTATCATGGCAAGCGAAATTCCTTTCTCCATCGAAAGGACGACTTCACGTCCGCCGTCGTTATATGCACGCTTTAAATTTGCGACAACATTCATGGTTTTACGACCATCAGAAAACGGAATGGCAATATTTTCGTAATGTGTATTTTTTTCAAAAACATCCTTAATCACCGGATAGGCATTTTCCCCAATATTTTTTGACTTCAGTTCATAAGAGCTATATACTTTTTCGAATAAAACCGAATTTGCTTCATCCGCCTTCATTTCAAGAAACTCTTTTTCGTTAAATGGCGATTCACATGCAAATGTTTTAAGAAGTTCCATTTCAAATCCTTCATAGTCACCCGCTGACTGATATTCTGAAACTAATTGTTCTCCAACATCAAATATCATATTTGAAATATCTACACTTAAACGTTCACCAAATAAGGCGTGTCGTCTTTTCTTGTAAATTACTTCACGCTGACTATTCATTACGTCATCATATTCAAGGAGTCTCTTTCGGATTCCAAAGTTATTCTCTTCAACTTTTTTCTGAGCCCGCTCAATTGATTTTGTAATCATTGAATGTTGGATAACTTCGCCTTCTTTTAGGCCAAGTTTATCCATGATGTTTGCAATCCGACCGGATCCAAACATTCTCATCAAATCATCTTCGAGAGAAACAAAAAACTGCGAACTTCCCGGGTCACCCTGACGACCGGCTCTACCACGCAACTGCCTGTCAACCCGACGAGAATCGTGACGTTCGGTACCAATAATGGCTAAACCACCTGCTTCCTGTACACCTTTTCCAAGCTTAATGTCGGTACCACGACCAGCCATGTTGGTTGCAATGGTAACCGTTCCCGGTAAACCTGCTTCAGCAACAATATCTGCTTCCTTTTGATGCAATTTAGCATTCAAAACATTATGTTTGATATTTCTTCGGGTAAGCATACGACTCAGTAATTCGGAAATTTCTACTGAAGTAGTTCCCACAAGTACCGGCCTTTTTGCTTTGGTCAAACTATCAATTTCATCGATAACTGCATTAAATTTTTCACGGGTAGTTTTATAAACAAGATCTTCCATATCCTTTCGAATAACCGGCCTGTTTGTAGGGATCACAACT
>Ga0268283_1000757_pt1 | contig 18226 bp, 15 predicted proteins | sample saktaG_13_FD_190140 | JGI IMG/M metagenome (GOLD analysis project Ga0268283, IMG submission 190140) | Saline water microbial communities from Sakinaw Lake, British Columbia, Canada - sak_2013_06_06_36m | ecosystem: Environmental > Aquatic > Non-marine Saline and Alkaline > Saline ... | reverse complement strand
CAGCTTATGGATATGAATGTGATCATTATTCTGGCATTAATGATCTTGGTTTCGGGAATTACCATGATTTCAATTTTACTAATTGTGATTTTAGAAAGAACCAGTATGATTGGTATTCTTAAATCTTTCGGGGCCAGAAATATCTTAATTAGAAAATTATTTATTTATAATGCTATCCACATCATAGGAAGGGGAATGATTTTAGGGAATGCGCTTGGATTAGCAATCTGTATAATCCAGCAAAAATTTGGCATAATGCACCTTGATCAGGAATCCTACTATATCTCTGTAGTTCCTATTAATATTGATGTTACATCAATCATCGTAATAAATATACTTACCTTTATTGTTTGTAGTTTGATTTTAATTATTCCATCATTAATAATTGGCAAAATATCACCTCTTAAAGCCATTAGATTTAGCTAAATAACTAACTTTAGATTGAGTAAGAGATTGAAAGGATTTGATTATTTTTTATGAAGTCCACACTCTTTGGTATCCGGGTTTTCCCACCACCATCTACCTGCACGACTGTCTTCCCCTTTTTGAATTGCCCTTGTGCAAGGTTGGCACCCAATACTTAAAAATCCCTGATCATGTAAGGAATTATAAGGAATATTATTATTTTTGATGTAATCCCAAATCTGTATTTCTGTCCATTCTATTAATGGATTAATTTTAAAAAGTCCGTTTAGCAAATCCCATTCTACAATATTCATTTCAGTTCTAGTTGATGATTGCTCTCTTCTTAAGCCTGTAATCCAAACATCCATACCTTCTAATGCCCGTTTCAAAGGATTGGTTTTTCGGATATTACAACATAACTTTCGATTTTCGATATTTTCGTAAAATAAATTAATGCCTTTATCTTTAACCATGGTTTCAACTTCCTTGGCTTTCGGAAAATAAATATCAATGGGGATTTTATATCGATGACGACTCTTATCAATTAATTCATAAGTTTCTGGAAAAATCCTACCTGTATCTAGCGTAAAAACTTTAATTTCCTTACTTATGACTGAAAGCATTTGAAGTATAACCTGATCTTCTGCACCAAAACTAGAAGCAAATGCAATCCGTCCTTTGAACTTTCCTAAGAAATATGTGATGATCTCAATCGCTGAAGAATTATTAAGTTCAAGATTCAGATTTTTTATTTGTTCAGGGTTCATAATTCTTATATTTTTATATGTGGCAAATATAATTATAATTGTACATTTGATTTAAGCAAATAAATAAAGAATGAGAATTCATTTTATTGCCATTGGCGGGGCTGCAATGCACAACCTTGCCATCGCGCTTCACAAAAAAGGAGATATTGTTACCGGATCAGATGATGAAATATTTAATCCTTCCAAAGGCCGGTTGGCAAAATATGGACTATTACCGGAAAATATTGGCTGGAATCCAAACAGAATAGGAAGCGATTTAGATGCCATTATTCTTGGCATGCATGCCAGGGTAGATAATCCAGAGCTTTTAAAAGCGAAAGAATTGGGTTTGAAAATCTATTCTTATCCAGAATTTTTATACGAACATGCAAAGAATAAAACGAGGATTGTAATTGGAGGTAGTCACGGTAAAACCACCATTACAGCGATGATTTTGCATGTATTAAAGCAAGCCGAAATTGAAACCGATTATTTGGTCGGAGCACAGCTTGATGGCTTTGAAGTAATGGTTCGTTTATCTGATACTGCCAAATTTATGGTTTTTGAAGGAGATGAATATTTAACTTCCCCGCTTGACCTAAGACCCAAATTCCATCTGTACAGGCCTCATATTGCATTGCTTAGTGGAATTGCATGGGATCATATTAATGTTTTCCCAACTTTTGAAAATTACATGGATCAATTCAGGATTTTCATCAACTTAATAGAGAAGGGGGGAAGCTTAGTCTATTGTCAGTGTGAAGAAGTGTTGAATAAGCTTGTAAATGAATCAAAATCAAATGTCCACTTAAAATCTTACAACTTACCTGATTATCATATCACCGAAGGCAAAACATATTTAAACATTGATTCGATGCAGGTTCCACTCGAAATTTTTGGCGAACATAATTTGCTTAATTTGGATGGTGCCCGCCATATTTGTAATGAAATTAATATAAGTGATGAAACATTTTATAATGCCATAAAGAGTTTTAAAGGAGCATCAAACAGACTTGAATTAATTGCTAAAGATCGATTTACAACATTATATAAAGATTTTGCACATTCACCATCGAAATTGAAGGCCACAATTAATGCTGTTAAAAATCAATATCCGGAACGAGATTTAGTTGCCTGTATGGAATTGCATACTTTTAGCAGTTTAAATCAGGAGTTTTTAAATGAATATTGTGGAAGTATGGATAAAGCTGATTTTGCTTTTGTGTATTTTAATCCCGAGACTTTGAAACATAAAAATCTGCCTGCTTTATCTTTCGATCAAATTCGAAAAGCATTTAATCATCGTAATCTTAAAGTTTATAGCGATTCAGAAGTTTTAATTAGTTATTTATTAAATCATAACTGGAAGAATAAGAATTTAATATTAATGTCCTCAGGCAATTTTGATGGACTAGATTACCCAGCTTTTTCACGAAATATTTTACAGGGATAACAAAAAAGGAAAGCTATTTAGCTTCCCTTTTTTTATGTTATTTTGAGCAAATTATCCATTCATCGAAATCAGGAATTCTTCATTACTTTGTGTAAATTTAATTCTGTCTTTCAGGAATTCCATTGCTTCTAATGGAGTCATATCAGCCAAATGGTTTCTTAATACCCAAATTCGTTGTAAAGTTTCTTTATCTAGTAACAAGTCTTCACGACGTGTACTTGATGCAACAATATCAATAGCAGGATAAACACGCTTGTTCGATAATTTACGATCAAGTTGAAGTTCCATATTACCGGTACCTTTAAATTCTTCGAAGATAACTTCATCCATTTTTGATCCTGTATCGATCAATGCTGTTGCAATAATGGTTAATGAACCACCATTTTCAATTTTACGGGCAGCTCCAAAAAATCGTTTAGGTTTTTGTAAAGCATTTGCCTCAACACCTCCTGACAAAACTTTACCTGAAGCCGGAGAAACAGTATTGTAAGCTCTGGCTAAACGAGTAATTGAATCTAATAAAATTACAACATCATGACCACATTCTACCATTCGCTTGGCTTTTTCAAGCACAATATTTGCAATTTTCACGTGTCGTTCAGCAGGCTCATCAAAAGTTGAAGAAATAACTTCAGCCTTTACACTTCTTGCCATGTCGGTTACTTCCTCAGGTCGCTCGTCAATCAATAAAATGATCAAATAAGCTTCAGGATGATTTGCAGCGATTGCATTGGCAACCTCTTTCAATAAAACAGTCTTACCTGTTTTTGGCTGAGCAACAATTAAACCTCTTTGACCTTTACCAATTGGTGTAAACATATCGATAATACGTGTCGACATGGTTTCACCAGAATGTCCGGTAAGTCTAAATTTTTCTTCAGGAAATAAAGGAGTTAAATAATCGAAAGGAATACGATCTCGCACTTCTTCCGGTCTTCGACCATTGATTAACTCAACTTTTATAAGTGGGAAATATTTTTCACTTTCTTTAGGTGGACGAATAGTTCCCTGAACAGTATCCCCAGTTTTTAAACCAAAAAGTTTAATTTGTGATTGAGATACATAAATATCATCGGGTGAATTCAAATAATTATAATCTGATGATCTTAAAAAACCATAGCCATCTTGCATGATTTCTAAAACTCCTTCACTTGAAACAATACCTTCAAAATCAAATGAGTATTGAGGACGTTTTCTTGATTCGGATGGAGCAACTCTCTCTGATTGAGGCATGTCAGATTTGATATCTGCTTGCTTTTCATCAAATTGAATTAATTCATCAACTTTTGGAGTTTGAACATCTTCATTGGGTTGTTGATCAACTCTTTCTTCAACTCGTCGTTTAAAATCTTTGGGTTTATGAACTACTCTTTCAATTGGTGCTGATTGAGTTGTAACATTTTCCTTTGGTGTAAAAACAGGTTGTGATTCTTCTCTTGTGAATAGCTCTTTCGGCTGTTCCGACTTGTTTTCAATTTCGCTTTTAAGGCTTATGATTTTTTTATCCTTTTTATCAATAGGAGAGGAAGAAGCCAGGAGTTCATCTTTTTTTACAAAATCTTTAATTTCTTTTTCCTGGGGATTATTTCCACCAACGCCCGGAATCCGGGCTCGTTTGCTTTTAAAAACTTTTTTCGATTCCTTTTTTTCTTTTTTTAATACTTCTTCGGTAGGATTTAAAGCCTGAAAGTCAAGAATCTGATAAATTAGGTCTTGTTTCAAAAGTTTATCAACTTTTGGAATATTCAACTGCTTAGCGATGTCTCTTAGGTCGGAAACCAGCTTGCTGTTTAATTCAATGATATCGTACATTTAAATTTAAATTTAATTTTTAATTTTCTCAATTAGTCAAATAATAGTGGAAAATATGGGATTTAATAAGCCAATAGATTTTTTCAGAATAAAAGTTGTAGGTTCACTTGGAATTTTATGCGTGCAAATATAATTAATTTAATTTAAATATGCATCTTTTTTATGTAGATTATCAATTTTCACTGGATTTTATTGAATATATTTAAATTTCGATATAGAATTTTTTAAAAATTAGAGCTGAATGGAATATGATTTTTATATTTGTGACAAATTTCTATTACTATGATTCAACGCATTCAATCACTCTATCTCATTGCTGTTAGCATTATTATGGGTTTAATGTTTTTCTTCCCTATTGCCGGATATTATGGTGAGTTAAACACTCTCAAATTCACTTTATTAGGCGTTGAGAATATGGTTCCAGATTCGACATTGGTCTTTTCTCCTTATACAACTTTCCCTTTATTGATAATTGTTTTAGGCGTTATTATCATATCAATTGCTATTATATTTCAGTACAAATACCGAATAAAGCAAATGAAATGGATAAAAATAAATATTCTCTTGAATACCATTCTGATCATGGGGATTTTTATTATTTATTCGAGATGGTTACAATCAACTTCTGAAGCAAGTGAATCATTTCAAACGGCAGCATTCTTTCCGTTGATTTCATTGATGTTTCTGATGTTGGCATATCGGGCAATTCGTAAAGATGAAAAACTAGTAAGGTCGGCCGATAGATTAAGATAAAGTCCTAAAATCACGAGGCTCTTTCAATTTCCATTATTTCTAAATCAGCAATTCTGCCTTTATCAATATTAAAGCGTGCAAAAGTAATTACATGATGTAAACCATTTTTACCTGCGGCACCTGGATTGATATGGAGCAGGTTCAGTTTTTTATCATTTACAACTTTTAAAATATGCGAATGCCCTGAAATAAATAGTTTTGCTTTCTCACGAATAAGAATTTCCTTGATCCCTTTTGCATATCTACCCGGATAACCGCCAATATGCGTCATTAAAATTTTTAAACCTTCACGTATAAAAATCCTGTTTTCAGGCAGCGAAACTCTAAGATCATGACCGTCAATGTTCCCATACACCGCATATAAAGGTTTAAATGAAGCTAAATTTTTTGCAGTTTCTAAATTACCGATGTCACCGGCATGCCAGATTTCATCAACTTCCTTAAAAAAATCGAACACTTTCGGATGAATATATCCATGCGTATCCGAAAGCAATCCGATTTTCATCATAAAATTTGGGTTATTAAACTTGTTTATTTTTTTGTAATTATATGAACATCTTGTTGAGGATAAGGAATTGAAATACCTTCCTTATCAAATGCCTTTTTTACCTTTTCCTGTAAATCGAAATAAACTGCCCAATAATCCGTAGCGTTAACCCATGGGCGAACAACGAAATTTATTGAGCTATCTGCCAATTCAGAAACTGCAATTATTGGTTCGGGTTCTTTTAAAATTCTCTCATCTGATTCAATAATTTGCTTTAATACAGCTCTTGTTTTATCAATATTATCTTGATAACCGGTTCCAAATTTAAGATCAACCCGACGTGTTACCTGCGTTGAATAATTAACCATCGATGCGTTTGATAAGGCACCATTGGGAATAATAATCGTTTTATTATCAGGAGTTGTGAGGATTGTATTAAAGACATGGATTAACTGGACTACTCCGGCATGGCCTTGAGCTTCAATATAATCACCAACTTTAAATGGTTTGAAAAGTAAAATGAGAACTCCTCCTGCAAAATTTTGTAAAGAACCGGACAATGCCATACCAAAAGCTAATCCTGCAGCACCAAGAACTGCGATAAAGGATGTCATTTCAATCCCAACCATGCCCATGACACTAATGACCAGTAAAGTTTTAAGAAAAATTCCAAGAAAACTTCTTAAAAATGGATGCAAACTTGGATCAACATTTCCTTTCAAAATGATTTTTTTAAATCCCCTAAGGAATATATTTATAACCCATAAGCCAATAATTAAGGTGACTAAGGCTAGTAATAATTGTGGGCCATATTTAAATAACAAATCTGTAGCATAATCTGAATACTTTGACATTTTTTCCATGAATGAAATTTAATGTGAAATAATTATTTGAGGTCTAAAATAATTTTTAGAATTACTGAATGCAAATATAATCATAAATTTAATCTTTGGAATTCATTACTGAATTGCTTTAATATTTTCGTAAAATATTGATACTTTTACACAACAAAGTTTTATTATGGAATTTATCTATTTAATTTCTGGGCTAATCATTGGAGGAGCGTTGCTATATTTCTTTTCAAACACGCGTTTTATGAAGAAGCAACTTGGCCTTGAGAGTGAAAATAAAATGCTACAATCAAGTGAGTTATTTTTAAAAGAGAAGCTGGATGAGCTTAATCGCCAATTAGCGAATAAAGAAAACCAAATGCTTGAACTAACATCCCAATTAAGCGGTAAAAGTTCAGATCTATCACATTTAAATGAAAAATTAATTGAACAAAAACAAGATATTGAAAAGCTTCAAGATAAATTTAGGATTGAATTCAAGAATTTGGCAAATGAGATTTTAGAAGAAAAATCTCAAAAATTTACGCAACAAAACAGGATTAATCTGGATGAAATACTCAAACCATTAGGCGAAAAGATTAAAGATTTTGAAAAGAAAGTTGAAGATACTTATGATAAAGAATCGAAATTGAGATTTTCACTTAAAGAAGAAATAAAAAGGCTTGAAGAGTTGAATCAACAGGTAAGTCGTGATACTGTGAATTTAACCAAAGCTTTAAAAGGTGATTCAAAAGCACAGGGTAACTGGGGTGAAGTTGTTTTGGAAAGTATCCTTGAAAAATCAGGATTGGTTAAAGATCGTGAGTATTTTGTTCAATCTTCATATGCAACTGAAGATGGAAAAAGAATACAACCTGATGTAATCGTTACTTATCCGGGAAAGCGCAATGTTGTAATTGATGCTAAAGTTTCTTTGACTGCTTATGAAAGATATACTTCTATAGAAGCAGAAGACTTACGTGAAAAAGCATACAAGGAGCATATCATCTCACTTAAAAGTCATATCAATGAATTGAGCTTAAAGAACTATCAGGATTTATATCAACTAAATAGTCTTGATTTTGTAATGATGTTTTTACCATTGGAACCTGCTTATTTATTAGCGGTTCAGCGTGATCCGGAACTATGGAATTATGCCTATGACAAACGGATTTTATTAATTAGCCCAACTAATTTAATTGCTGCATTAAAGATGGTGGAAAGCTTATGGAGGCAAGAATATCAAGGGCAAAACGTAAAAGAGATTGCACGCCAAAGCGGTGATTTATATGATAAATTTGTTGGTTTGGTTGAAGATTTAATTGATGTTGGAAATAAGCTTAAAGCAACACAAAAGTCATACGAAGGATCTATGAATAAGCTTCATTCGGGTAAAGGCAACTTACTTAATCGGGTTGAAAATATAAAGAAACTTGGTGCGAAAACCACTAAAATAATGCCTGATAGATTGTTAGAACGACTTGAAAATGAGGATGAATAATTAAAATTGCTATTTTGAATAAGGAAGAAATTATATTTGGAACGAGGGCAATCATTGAGGCCATCAAATCGGGAAAAGAAGTTGATAAGGTATTTGTACGAAATGGCTTAAGGAATCCGCTATTTATTGAATTAAATGAATTACTGAAAGAATATAATATTCCTATTCAAAGTGTACCGATCGAGAAATTAAATCGAATTACTACTAAAAATCATCAGGGGACTATTGCCTTTATTTCACCTGTTTCATTTCAACCTATCGAAGAAATAATACCGCTTATTTATGAAAAAGGGGAGGTTCCATTAATCCTGATACTTGATAGGGTTACAGATGTCCGGAATTTAGGTGCAATTAGCCGAATTGTTGAATGCACGGGTGCTCATGCAATTGTGATTCCTGCCCGAGGTAGTGCACAAATCAATTCTGAAGCGATTAAAGCATCTGCAGGCGCATTAAATTTAGTGCCTGTTTGCCGGTCATTTAATTTAAAAGAAACCATTGATTTTTTAAAAGAGAGCGGATTGCAGATTGTTGCTGCAACTGAAAAAACTGACATAAATTATACGGATGTTGATTATCATCAACCTACTGCAATTATTATGGGATCGGAGGATCGGGGTATATCTGAGGAGTATTTAAAAAGATCTGATCATCAAGTTAGTATTCCGGTTTTAGGAAAAATAGAATCTTTAAATGTTTCTGTAGCTTCCGCAGTCATGCTTTATGAAGTAATTCGTCAAAGAAGCAAAACAGAACTCTAAATAAAGGGCAAAAAAAAGTCCCTAAAAAGGGACTTTCTTGTTATTTCTTTAAAATTATCTTCTGGCTTCTTTAATTCTGGCTTTCTTGCCTCTAAGTGCTCTAAGATAAAAAATTCTTGCCCTGCGAACAACACCTCTTTTATTTACTGCAATTGTATCAATAAAAGGAGAAGCTAAAGGAAAAATTCTTTCTACACCAATATTGTTAGAGATTTTTCTAACTGTAAAGGTTTCTGTAGCTCCACTTCCAGATCTTTGCAATACGATCCCCTGATAATTTTGCAACCTTTCTTTATCGCCTTCTTTAATTTTATATGTAACAGTAATGGTGTCTCCTGCCTTGAAATTTGGGTACTCTTTTACAGTGGTTAAGTCTTCAACATACTGTAACAACTCGTTCTTGCTCATCTTATTGCTTTTAAATGGGTTTCTTCAAAAATGAGTGCAAATATACGGACATATTTTTAATTAAAACAATTATCCTTGAAAAAATATCTTCAATCTCAATTTTTTAATTCCAGTTACTTCAATTTAAGATTTTTACAACTATTTTTTCATTATTATATCATAAAATGATCATTCTTCATCCATCAAAAGTTCAGGTCTTCGTTCTTTTGTTCGTATAAATGATTGATCATATTTCCATTTTTGAATTTCTTTATCATTGCCTGAAAGAAGAATGTCAGGAACCTGCATACCTTTATAATCTCTTGGTCGCGTATAAACAGGCGGTGATAACAATTGATCCTGAAATGAATCGGATAGGGCAGAGGTTTCGTCGCCCAATACACCCGGAATCAATCGTACAATACTGTCGGTAAATGCAGCAGCAGCTAACTCACCCCCTGATAAAACATAATCCCCAATTGAAATTTCACGGGTAATTAAATGTTGCCTGACACGTTCATCGACCCCCTTATAATGCCCACATAATAAAATGATATTTTTCAAACTAGAAAATTGATTTGCCAATGGCTGATTAAATAACTCACCATCCGGACTTAAATAGATAATTTCATCATAATCCGTTTTTGATTTTAAGGCTGTAATACAATTATCAATGGGCTCAATCATCATAACCATTCCGGCACCACCCCCAAATGCGTAATCATCCACACTTTTATATTTATTAGTTGAATATGCTCTTAAATCATGCAGGTTGATGCTCACAAGTTCTTTATCCTGGGCACGTTTTAATATTGAATGATTAAAAATCCCATCAAACATTGCAGGAAATAAAGTAATGATATCGATTTTCATTCAAAGAGTGTTTGTAATAATTTGACAAAAATAGCTAAATATTGAAGTATTTTTGGCTTAAATATCAGATATTTGAGAATCATAGTCCTAACGAGTTTCGAATATGAACCTAAATGGATTTAAAATATTCATTATCATTTTGGCTTTTGCCTTTCCAATACAAACACTAATTGCACAAGTGATTGGTGACGTGTATTTTGTGAAATTTACAGACAAAGCTCAAGTCCCATATTCGATCAATAATCCATCTCAATTTTTGTCAGTAAAGGCTCTAAATAGACGATTAAAAGATAATATTCCGATAAGTTCACATGATTTGCCTGTAAACCAATCATATATAGATTTTGTTAGTAATGCTGGTGCTAAAATCATGTTTATCACAAAATGGATGAATGGAATTGGAATATACTCGGCCACTCAGGAAGAATTAGAAACAATAAGAAGTTTACCCTTTGTAGAGACAATTGAGCAGATACATACCAATCAGTCAGCATTTGGAGTAAGTTCAGCAGACTTGCTTAAAACTGCTTTTATTAACAGTGAAGTAAGTAAGGTTAAGACTGAAGAAATATTAAACAGTAGCAAATTAAAAAATAATGAACTATTTACAAATTTGGATTATGGGTTAGCTGAAACCCAAATTAAAATGTTGAATGGTGATTTAATGCATCAACGCGGATTTTTAGGAGAGAATATGACAATTGCGGTGCTGGATGATGGCTTTTTAAATGTGAATAGCTTAAATGTATTTGATAGTTTATGGTATAATAATCAAGTCATTAGTACGCATGATTTTGTTATAAACGACCAAATTCATTTTAATGCCGGTGATCATGGTACAAAGGTATTATCCATAATGGCTGCGAATAAACCCGGCGTATTTATTGGAACGGCTCCAAAAGCAAACTATCATTTAATTCGAACTGAGATTGATGGTTCAGAATCATTATTAGAAGAATATTTGTGGATGTGTGGTGCTGAGTATGCAGATAGCGTAGGGGTAGATATTATAAATTCGTCGCTTGGATACACCGAATTTGATGATGTAAACCAGAATCATCATTTTTCTGACATGGATGGCAATACGACTATCGTTACCAGAGCTGCTGATATGGCTTCTTCAAAAGGGATTTTGGTAGTTAATAGTGCCGGAAATTATGCCAACAAACCATGGAAATATGTTGGTGCTCCTGCCGATGGCGATAGTGTCCTTGCTGTTGGTGGTGTTGATGAAAACAGACTCTGGGCAGAATTTAGCTCAATTGGTCCAACAGCAGATGGCAGAATAAAGCCCAATATTGTTGCACAAGGAAAACGGACAGCCATCATTCAAAACGATGGATCTGTTGTTTTTGGTAATGGAACCTCATTCTCGTCACCAATAATTGCAGGGCTTTCAGCTTGTTTGTGGCAAAATAACCCTGGCCTGAATAATATGCAAATAAAAGAAAGTATTGAAAAAAGTGCCAATCTCTATTATTGGCCGGATTTGCATTATGGTTACGGATTGCCTGATTTTAATATGGCTATGCAGCTTGCAGAAATGCTTGCTAATTCGGAAAATAAAAGCATTTCATTACTGAAGATTTTCCCAAATCCCTTTAGAGATAACCTAAAGTTGTTTGTGTTTTCTAGCACTACTGAAACTATAAATCTGAGAATACTGGATATTTCTGGCAAAATGATACTATCATCAGCCCATGAATTATATCAAGGTTTAAATTATATTCAAATATCAAATTTAAATTTCCTTTCAGCAGGGGTTTATATTATTCACCTTAAAAATTCTGATCAAAACCTTTTCAGTAAAATAATAAAGTTCTAGAATAAATGAGCAAAAATGTATTCATATTATAAAAATCATTTTATGATTGTAAATGATAATAAGGTTGGGTACGAAGACAAAGGAACACTATATTTAAAAGTCTTAATACTTGTGCCTTGCTTCTTGTATCTCAAAATCAAATCAAAATTATACTATCAAAATCAATCTGGCATTTTCACTATCATTATATTTGTACATGCTCCTAAACTGCCATACCTACTTCAGTTATAAATTCGGCACGCTCTCGATTGAAGAGTTAATAACCGAAGCATTGAAAAATAATTATAATGAGCTTTGCCTTACGGATATCAACAGCACTTCAGCTTGTATTGATTTCATCAGAATCAGTAAAGAGAAGGGATTAAAACCAATCGTCGGTATTGATTTTAGAAATGGAGTTGACCAAAAATATATTGGCATCGCAAAAAATAATCAAGGTTTCCAGGAGTTGAACGAACACCTTACAGAGTACCTACATCATGAAAAAGTTTTTGAGAATGATGCTCCTTATTTTGAAAATGTGTTCATCATTTATCCTTTCAGTCCGAAACAACTCAAAAAACTAAAGAAAAATGAATTTATTGGAGTTAAACCTGAACAGATAAATAAGCTAGTAGTTTCGCCCTGGCGAGAGCAGCCACATAAATTGCTTATTTTGCATCCAGTAACTTTTAGGTATCAGCGCGACTTTAATGTTCATCGACTCCTCCGAACCATCGACAAAAACACTTTACTTACACTCCTGCCTTTAAGCGAACAAAGTTCTCCCAAAGAAATTATGCCAGATAAGGAAGAACAATTCATATTTTGGAATGCTTATCCGCAACTGATTAAAAATACCCGAAATTTTCTCGATCAATGTTCGATTGATTTTGAATATGGTAAATCAAAAAATAAAGCTTGTTTTACTCCTTCTAGAGCAGAAGATTATGAATTATTAAAACAAGAGGTTGAAAAAGGGGTTTTATACCGCTTTGGAGTTGCTTCAAGTGCGGTGCGTGACAGAATCAATCTGGAATTAAAGGTCATTCAACAGATGGACTTTTGTTCCTATTTTTTGATCAATTGGGATTTGGTAAAATTTGCACGAAATCAGGGTTATCATTATGTTGGCAGAGGGAGTGGCGCAAATAGTATGCTCGCTTATTTGTTACGCATTACAGATGTTGATCCAATTGAACTTGATTTGTATTTTGAGCGATTTATCAATCCCTCAAGAAGTAGTCCGCCCGATTTTGACCTGGATTTCGCTTCACGCGAACGCGACTCCATTACAAAATATATTTTCGATCGTCATGGATGGAAGCACACCGCTTTGGTTGGTTCTTACAATACTTTTCAGTACCGTTCGATTATTCGTGAGTTGGGTAAGGTGTTTGGACTTCCGCCCGAAGACATTGATGAATTGCAAGCTAATAAAGCCCGCAAAGACCTCGATCATATTGGCAAACTGGTTTTAGGTTATGGTGAATTGATTAAAGATTTTCCAAGCCATTTAAGCGTACACTCCAGTGGAATTTTGATTTCAGAAGAACCTATTTCAGCCTATTGTGCAACCATGATGCCTCCCAAAGGTTTCCCAACTACCCATTTTAGTATGCTCGAAGCAGAAGATTTAGGTCTTGCAAAATTTGATATTCTCGGCCAACGTGGAATAAGCAAGATTAAGGATACGGTTGATATGGTAGCGCAGCGAACCAAAATTAATATTGATATTCATCAACTCGAACAATTTAAACGTGACCCCAAAGTCCGATCCTTATTAAAACAAGGAATGGCAATCGGTTGTTTTTATATTGAATCTCCAGCGATGCGTATGCTTTTAAAAAAGCTTGAAGCAGAAGATTACTTGCGTTTGGTTGCTGCCAGTTCCATCATTCGACCGGGAGTTGCTAAAAGCGGCATGATGCGCGAATACATTTTGAGATATCGTGATACTGATAGGAGGGAAGCTGCTAAAAAAGCACTGCCTGAGCTTTATAAATTACTTGAGGAAACTTATGGAGTGATGGTTTATCAGGAGGATGTATTGAAAGTTGCTCACCTTTTTGCTAATTTGACGCTTGCCGAGGCAGATATTCTACGCAGGGGAATGTCATGGAAATTCAAGCAGCGAAACGAGTTTCATAAGGTGCGGGATAAGTTTTTTGAAAATTGTCAAACAAAAGGGTATCCGGATGAAATCATCACAGCTATATGGGATCAGATAGAAAGTTTTGCTAATTATGCTTTTTCAAAAGGACATTCAGCCTCTTATGCGGTCGAAAGTTTTCAGGCTTTGTATTTGAAAGCCTATTATCCCTTGGAGTACATGACGGCAACGATAAATAATGGAGGAGGGTTTTATCATACGGAATTATATTTGCACGAAGCCCGAATGCATGGTGCCATCATCGAAGCTCCCTGTATCAATCGAAGTGATGGGCCGTGTATATTAATTGATAAAAAAATTTATATTGGACTGGCTTTCATTAAAAATTTTGAAACCAGTAGTGTTAAAAATATTCTAAAAGAAAGGCAAAATGGAGTTTTTACATCATTAGAAGAATTTGTCAGAAGGGTTGAAATTAGCCTTGAACAACTCATTATTTTGATTAAAGTTGGTGGATTTAGAAAGATTAATCCAAATAAAAAAGAATTGCTTTGGGAAGCTCATCTACATTTATCTAAAGGGAAAAAATCGAAACCAGCAAAGCAGCTGTTTACTGAAAAAGCTAAACGTTATCATTTGCCTGACCTAACTCATCTGCCAATTGAAGATGCCTTTGATGAAATTGATTTGCTGGGATTTCCGGTAAAAGCTTCTCCATTCGATTTATTAAAAGAAAAGCCCAACATCCATCTTAAAGCTAAAGATTTGAAATCGAAAATTGGCAAATATGTTGAAATCCTTGCATATCTGGTACATGTAAAAGGAACCATGACTGGTGATGGCAAACGCATGAGTTTTGGCGTTTTTACTGATTTGGATGGCGAGTGGATTGATACGGTACAATTTCCTGAAATCGCTAAACAATACCCATTTATTGGTACAGGTTGTTATTTTTTAAAAGGAAAAGTGATGGAAGAGTTTGGGTTTATCAGCATTGAAATCAATTGGCATCAACGAATAAAAAATTTAACGATTGATGATATTTGATTCAGAATTAAATCTAAATATCTGTTGAATATCTTAACTTTAGCATTCTAAATTTCAAATCTAAATCATGAAAAAACTAAGCCTGATTAGTCTAATATTCCTTCTTTTAACATTTACTTTAAAATCTCAAACAACATATCCTGAGCCTGTTGAAGGAGATTATCTAATTCATAATTTCACCTTCCAAAAAGGAGAATCATTGAGTGAAGTAAATCTTCATTATCGTACCATCGGAGAAATGAAAAAAGATAAAAACGGTCGGGTAACCAATGCTGTTTTAATTATGCACGGTACCACCGGAAGCGGAGCAGGATTCTTAAGCCAACGCTTTGCAGGAGGATTGTTTGGAGAAGATCAGTTGTTAGATGCAAAAAAATATTTCATCATTTTAACTGATGCCATCGGTCACGGAAAGTCAAGCAAACCAAGTGATGGCTTACACATGAAGTTTCCGAAATATACTTATGACGACATGGTGCTGCTTCAGTATAAATTACTTACTGAACATTTGGGTGTTAATCACTTAAGATTGGTGATGGGCACCTCAATGGGTGGGATGAATTCCTGGGTTTGGGGTTATACTTATCCCGATTTTATGGATGCATTAATGCCTTTGGCAAGTTTACCCACAGAAATTGCGGGTCGTAACCGTATGAATCGCAAGATGATTCTTGACGCTATTATGATGGATCCTGAATGGAAGAACGGTGAATATAAAACACAGCCGAAATTAGGACTTACTGCAGCTGTTCACGCATTAATATTTATGGTTAGCAGTCCATTACAATGGCAAAAAGCAGCACCAACACGTGAAACATCTGAAGCCATGTTTAAAAACTTAGTTGACCGATACTATGCAAGTTTGGATGCCAACGACATGATTTATCAGTTCGATGCTTCACGCGAATACAATCCATTACCTCATTTGGACAAAATTACAGCTCCCTGCTTTGCAATTAATTCTGCCGACGATCAGGTAAATCCTCCTGAATTAAAAATATTGGATGAAGCCATTAAAAGAGTTAAAAATGGGCGTTATATTCTATTGCCAATAACTGACCAAACCAGTGGTCATGGGACACATTCTAATCCTGCTATCTGGGGGAAATACTTAGAAGAATTGCTTGAAATTTCAAAATAAAAAACTTTATCGAAATTAAAGAAGGCTTACTCCTTCATTTTCTTTTTGTTGATTCGCATTTGGTTTAATTAAAAGCAGTACTTTTGCACCTCCAAAAAAGAAGTATGCAATCAATTCGAAATATAGCCATTATCGCTCACGTCGATCATGGAAAAACAACCTTAGTTGACAAGATCATAGCAGAATGTAAAACACTAGATCAGAGAAAAGAAGTAACAGATTTGCTTTTAGACAGCAATGATTTAGAACGCGAAAGAGGAATTACCATTCTATCAAAAAATGTATCCGTAAGTTATAAAGACGTTAAAATAAATATCATCGATACACCCGGTCACGCCGATTTCAGTGGTGAAGTTGAACGTGTGTTAAAGATGGCCGATGGTGTTTTATTACTGGTTGATGCTTTTGAAGGTCCGATGCCTCAGACCAGATTTGTATTGAATAAAGCACTCATGCTTGGGTTAAAACCAATTGTTGTCATTAATAAAGTTGATAAATTTAATTGCCGTCCCGAAGAAGTTCAGCAGGATGTTTTTGAGTTAATGTTTAACCTCGATGCTACTGAAGAACAGTTGGATTTTGTTACTGTTTTTGGCTCTTCAAAGCAAGGTTGGATGACTACTGATTTGAGCATTCCATCTACCAATGTTATCCCATTACTTGATTCAATTCTGGAAAATGTTCCTGAAGCACCTTACCGTGAGGGAACTCCACAAATGCAAATCTCATCCTTAGATCACTCAAATTATGTGGGTAGGATTTCTATCGGACGAATTTTTAGAGGAGATCTTTACGAAGGAAAATATTATACATTATGTCAAAAAGCCGGCAAACGAACCAAAGTTAAAATCAAAGAATTATTTATTTTTGAAGGCCTCGGTAAAACTAAGGTACAGCAAGCCAGATCTGGTGATATTTGTGCAATCGTTGGGTTTGAGGAATTCGAAATAGGAGATACCCTTGCGGATTTAGAAGCTCCTGAACCATTGCCACGAATCGCCATTGATGAGCCTACTATGAGTATGTTGTTTGTGATTAATAATTCGCCGTTTCTTGGATTAGAAGGAAAATTCGTTACTTCACGTCACCTGCGCGATCGTCTTTTTAAGGAAATGGAAAAAAATCTAGCCTTAAAAGTTGAATTAACCGACAAGGAGGATCGTTTTTCTGTTTATGGTAGGGGAATACTTCATCTCTCCATTTTAATTGAAACCATGCGTAGAGAAGGCTATGAATTTCAGGTTGGAAAACCAAAAGTGATATTTAAAACCATAGATGACATTAAATGTGAGCCTTTTGAAACCTTAGTTATTGATGTTCCTGAACAATTTGCGGGAAAAGCAATCGAACTAGTTTCTCAAAAGAAAGGTGAATTACTGGTTATGGAACCAAAAAGTGATTTACAACATCTTGAGTTTATTATTCCTGCCCGTGGATTAATTGGTTTAAGAAATAATGTTTTGACAGCTACAACCGGCACGGCAGTGATGACTCACCGTTTTAGTGGTTATCAGGCATACAAAGGAGAAATAAACGAACGAATGGCCGGATCTCTGATAGCGATTGAAGGTGGACAAGCATTGGCTTATGCACTTTTCAGACTGTCGGATAGAGGTAAGTTTTTTATTGATCCGGGTGAACAAATCTATAAAGGACAGGTTATTGGTGAGCATACACGTGATAATGATATAGATGTAGCTGCCACCAAAGGAAAAAAGTTGACCAATATGCGTGCTTCAGGAACTGATGAATCAACAAAAGTTCCACCAAAGATTCAATTTTCATTAGAAGAAGCCATGGAATACATCAAAGAGGATGAATATCTTGAAATTACCCCTAAGAGTCTGAGGATGCGAAAAATTAGCTACAAGGTTGCCAAGTTTCAATAAAATCTTTTTATAATATAGAATTGGATGGTTCTCAAATTTGAGCCATCCTTTTTTTTGTTTAATAAAAGGTAATAAACGAGCATTTGTAACTGATTCTTTATCTGACAATTTGGGCCGGTTTGTTGAGTGGAAATAATTGATAGGTGATTTTACCCATTTAATAATATTTTTGTATTTGAGATCTTGTTTTTTTGTCACAACTTTATTTTTCACAGAAACTTCTT
>Ga0268283_1000756_pt1 | contig 18243 bp, 16 predicted proteins | sample saktaG_13_FD_190140 | JGI IMG/M metagenome (GOLD analysis project Ga0268283, IMG submission 190140) | Saline water microbial communities from Sakinaw Lake, British Columbia, Canada - sak_2013_06_06_36m | ecosystem: Environmental > Aquatic > Non-marine Saline and Alkaline > Saline ... | reverse complement strand
TTGGCCACATTCCTGATTATAAATAATTCGCCTGGCATGGTGGTGGTAATCATACTGGGTACCAATCGTGAATCGGAGCATCCAATGAACAAGGTGTGAGGATTCTGCTCTTTCCCTAATTCTGAAAATAGTTGTTCATGCGTTTCAAAATCATTTTGCCGGAAAGCAACGGCTCCTTCAATAAGTTTTTTCATAATTTTTCAATAGTATAAAATGGCAGTCTGATATTTTACTAAACAAAAGAAATGAGATTTTGTACTACCGGGCAGCAATAATTTCTTTTTTAAATTTCAACCCGGTATCAGCAAAGATCGCAAAATAGTATGGAATCCTCGTTAAATAAGTATTACCATTTCATTTAGCCATTCAAAATACATTTATTGTTTTTTTATATTAATACTATTTTTTAGGGGGTACATAATATTATTTATATGTTTTTTCAATGTTGAAGGTAATATTTTTAGCCTATATCATATTTTTTTATATTATTTTTCATCATAGCATCAAATTAACATTTACCTTTGCAGAAAATAAATTTGATGGATTTAGCAATTACAACTATGAAATTCAATTGGAAAAGAACTCTTATAATACTTGGTTTATTTTTCGCAGGCACAACAGGTTTGTTTGCTGCGAATGATACACCCATTGATTCGGGTGCAACAGCCTGGATGCTGACATCAACAGCGCTCGTACTTTTAATGGTGCCGGGGCTCGCACTTTTTTATGGCGGACTTGTACGCACAAAAAATGTTTTAGGTACCATGATGCACAGTTTTGTAGCGATGGGTATTATCAGCATTTTATGGGTAGCAGTTGGTTACAGCATGAGTTTCGGAAGCAACGTATTAGGTGGCTGGTTTGGCTGGAACCCTGATTACTTCCTTTTAAAAGGAATTGATACCAATATTATGGATGCAGGAATTCCTGAATATGTTTTTTCCATGTTCCAGGGGAAATTTGCTATCATAACTCCAGCGCTTATTGCCGGTGCCATTGCCGAAAGAGTTTCGTTTAAATCTTATTTCTTTTTTATAGCACTGTGGAGTGTTTTGGTTTATAATCCGCTTTGCCACTGGGTTTGGGCAAGCGATGGATTTCTTTTCAATATCGGAGCTAAAGGTGCTATCGATTTTGCAGGCGGAACCGTTGTACATATTTCAGCCGGTGTGAGTGGACTGGTAGCAGCCTTATTTCTTGGAGCACGCCGTGGTTATCCGTACCAGGTTATACGTCCTAACAATATGGTTATCGTAATGCTTGGAGCTGGCTTGCTTTGGGTAGGATGGTTTGGATTTAACGCCGGAAGCAGCATTTCAAGCGGGCTTAGCACTGCGCAGGCCTTAGTAGCAACACAGGTAGCAGCTGCTGCAGGTGCACTTGTCTGGATTATTATTGAATGGGTTCACCAGGGAAAAGCAACAGCATTGGGATTTGCCAGCGGAATACTAGCAGGCCTGGTAGCCGTTACCCCGGCAGCAGGAGTTGTTCAGCCTTACGGAGCGATTATCCTAGGCGCCCTGGCTTCCGTAATCTGTTACATGGCAATACAGGTAAAAAATAAATTAGGATATGACGACAGCCTCGATGCTTTTGGCATACACGGAGTTGGAGGAATTGTAGGTGCGTTGTTTCTTGTATTCTTTATTCGTCCGTCGTGGATGCAGGAAGCCGCTATTGCAGCAGGTGGAAGCTGGACCGTGTGGAATCAATTGGGTATACAGGCGATTGCCGTTGGTATAGCTGTTGTGTATGCAGCAGTTATGACGTTTGTAATTATTTACCTGCTCAACAAAGTTGTACCTTTCAAAGCAACTGAAGAGGAAGAAATGGCCGGCCTCGACAGGTCGTATCATGGTGAAAGAGGTTACGGAATGCTTAACGCCAATTAATTTTAACCTTCGTAAAAAAAACACAATGAAACTAATAACAGCAATTATCAGGGAAACTCAGCTGGATAAAGTGCGCGAAGCGCTTATTGAAGCAGATATAAAACGAATAACAGTATGCCGTGTTTCTGGTCATGGGCAGCAACGAGTTGAAGAGATGTACCGTGGACAAATTATTGTTCCGGACCTGATTCCAAAAATAAAGATTGAAATTGCGGTAAATGAATCCTTTGTCGACATTACCGTAAATACCATACTGAAATCAGCACGCACTAACGGCCCGGAAGGAAGCGTAGGAGATGGCAAAATTTTTATAACGCCTCTTGAACAGTGTATCAGGATTCGCACCGGCGAAAAAGGCGGAAGTGCAATATAAAAGAATTGATTTGTTGGGGTACAAGTCAGGCCTGGGATGTAAAAATCCCGGGCTTTTTTTATTCCCGGTCAAGCCAAAAAGCAATTAAAAACCTCTCTGCAACTATTGACCAGGCATTTCTGAATCCTTATCCTTCTTCCTTTCCCGACTGATATACTGACTCAATGGCCATGTTGATAATGTGATAAGCATCAGAATATAGAACAACTTGTTCGTTTCTTCAGTTAACAATAAATACATCATACCAATAGAGCTTAATGCGCCAATAATAATTATGACTTTGCTGATAGTGCTTTTCATAGGGCTAACAATTTAAATCAGAAATAATTGAACTCAAAAATAGCATAATATCTGATATCTCTTATTTATTCCATTTTCTCCGGATGAAAATATTCATACACAATTTTCCCTTTTGCTAATCCACCCACTTTCTGTATTTCTGCCAGCGAAGCCTCCTTAATAGCTTTTACCGACCGGAATTTTCGCAGCAATAAAGTTGATGTTGATTCGCCTACACCCGTAATTTCGGTAAGTTCAGTTTTAATAGTTCCTTTTTCGCGGCGCTTACGGTGATGTGTGATACCAAAACGATGGGCTTCGTCACGCAATTGCTGGATAATACGCAACGTTTCCGATTTCTTATCTATATATAAAGGCAACGAATCGCCGGGATAATAAATTTCTTCCAGCTTTTTGGCAATTCCGATAACTGCTACTTTTCCATGCAAGCCAAGCTTATTGATACTTTCCATGGCTGAACTAAGTTGTCCCTTGCCACCGTCAACAATTATCAGTTGGGGCAAAGGCTGCTCTTCTTCTATAACGCGTTTGTACCTTCGGAAAATCACTTCCTCCATCGAAGCAAAATCATTCGGGCCTTCTACGGTTTTGATATTGAAATGGCGGTATTCCTTTTTATCTGGTTTGCCGTTGGTAAACACCACCATGGCAGCAACAGGGTATGATCCCTGGATATTTGAATTATCGAAACAATCAATGCGAACCGGATGCTCTTTTAACCTGAGATCAACCTGCATCTGTGCCATAATGCGGGTTGTGTGCCGCTCCGGGTCAACATGCTCCAGCTGTTTGTGTTTTTCGAGCTGGTAATATTTGGCGTTGCGTTCTGATAGTTCGAGCAGCTTTTTCTTCTCACCACGAATCGGAGTGGTATACGTAACTCCCGGCAATTCGACATCAGGCTTAAAAGGAACAATTATTTCGGGAGAATCGGAATCAAACCGCTCACGTAACTCAACAATGGCAAGCAAAAGCAACTCTTCGGGCGATTCGTCCAGCTTTTTTCGGATTTCGACGGTATGTGCCTGGATTATACAACCATTTATCACTTTCATGAAATTAATATACCCGGCCGTCGGCTCATCAACATAAGAGAAAATATCAATATTGTGGATCGATGGACTTACTATGGACGACTTACTTTGATACCGGTCGAGCAGAACGATTTTCTCTTTTACTATATGTGCTTTTTCAAACTGATAGGTATCGGCATATTCTTTCATCATACCAACAAGATGCTGACGGGCAGAAGAAATATTTCCACGTAGGATATTCCTTATTTCAATAAGCGATTGTCCGTAGTCTTCTTCTGTCTGGAGATTTTCACACGGTCCCTGGCAATTTTTCATGTGAAATTCGAGACAGACTTTATATTTTCCAGCACGGATATTGGCTGCGCTCAGGTTTAGACTGCAGGTGCGTATCTGGTACAACTGCCGGATCAGGTCAAGCAGGGTATGCATCATTTTTACCGAAGCATAAGGGCCAAAATAGTCGGAACCATCGTTGATACGATGCCTTGTAGGAAAAATGCGTGGAAAAGCCTCTTTTTTGATACAAATCCAGGGATAGGTTTTATCATCCTTCAGCATCACGTTGTAACGTGGCTGGTATTTTTTAATCAGGTTATTTTCCAGCAACAACGCATCCAGCTCGGTTTCAACAACAACAATCTGGATGTCGACAATTTTCTGAACCAGTATCCGTACTTTACCAATCAAAGATTCATTCTGCCGGAAATAAGAAGAAACGCGCTTTTTGAGATTCTTAGCTTTGCCAACATACAGTATTTTGCCTTCCTTATCATAATACTGATACACCCCGGGACTGTCGGGCAGTTCGCGGACGATATTCTGAATATGGATGGAATGCTTTGACACTTAAGGGGGTTAGGAGGTTAGGCTGTTAGGAAGCAGGTTGTTAGACTTTTAGGTTTTAGAAAGTATGCTTTATAATTTAGTAAAAAACAAGTTTCCATTCTCCAGATTCCAGTTTCCAGTTTCTTACTCTTCATCTCTCATATGATTCCACCCAAGTGCTTCGATTTGAATCAATGGCCCATTATTGGTTGCCAGGAAAACGCCTGCGTTTGGTTCGGTCATATGCCCGATTATACTGATGCCTTCAAGCCCTTTTACTTTCTCGAAATCGTTCATACTAATAGTGAAAAGAAGCTCATAATCTTCGCCACCGTTCATAGCTGCAGTAACCGGCTGAATGTTAAACTCTTCGGCAGCAGCAATGGTCATGGCATCCAATGGAATTTTGTCTTCAAAAATACGACAACCAAGACCTGAATCTTCACAAATATGAAGTACTTCAGATGCCAGTCCGTCAGAAATATCGATCATTGCGGTTGGTTTTACGCCAACAGTTTTCAGTAATTCAATAATGTCGGTGCGTGGTTCCGGTTTAAGCTGGCGTTCAAGGATATAATCGAAACCGGCAAGGTCGGGTTGCATGCCAGAGTCTGCTTCAAAAACTTTCTTTTCGCGCTCGAGTAAAAGCAATCCCATATAAGCACTTCCCAGGTCGCCTGTAACACAAATCAGGTCATTTTCTTTTGCTGTATTGCGATAAACAACATCTTCTTTTGCGGCTTCACCGGTAACAGTCAGCGACAGAAATAAACCAGATACCGATGAAGTAGTATCACCACCGGCAAGGTCAACTTTATAACGCGTACAAGCTAACTTGATTCCTTCGTAAATTTCTTCCAGCGCCTCCACCGGAAAGCGGTTTGAAACTGAAATTCCGACAAAAAGCTGCCTGGGCGTGCCATTCATAGCTACTATATCCGAAAAATTTACGGTTGCACATTTGTATCCCAAGTGCCTCAAAGGCATATATGCCAGATCGAAATGAACGCCTTCGACCAGTAAATCGGTGGAAACTAAAGTTACATTATCGCCATAATCAATTACGGCAGCATCATCGCCTATGCCTTTAATGGTAGATGGTTGCTCAATAACAAAGCCTTCAGTAAGGTGTTTTATCAGGCCAAACTCGCCTAAAGCTGAGAGTTCAGTCCGTTGTGTTTGTGTTGAATCGGTCATAAAAATAAATTTGAGGCAAAATTAAGGTTTTTATTAACCACGGAGACACAGATTACACAGAGGAACACGGAGTTTTATTTAAATCAAAATTCCTCTGCTACCATTTTTCCCATTATTTAGTTCAACTTTTCAGTTATAGAATTCAGTCTAATTTTTCAGTTTTTACCTATCCGCTAAAGTGGGTAAAAATGAAAAATCAATATGTTCCCTTCATGGATCGAGGGTAAAACATCTAGATTTTTTATTTTAGTAAAGCAGAATTAGAATAATATTTTAATGAAAGTGCGAAATACCTTGAAATACCTGAACTTTTATTTTTTCTCAGTGTTCCTCTGTGCCCTTAGTGCCTCCGTGGTTTCTCTTTCTTCATTTCTAAAAGTATAATGATCCTATAAGAACTTCAAAATCAAATTCAGTATTCATTTTCCGAAATCTGAAAACAATTCATACTTCCGCTTGTTTTTAACTAAAAGAACAAGCTATTAAGGTATTACAATACCTTTATTATTACTAACTTTGCCCGCTAAATTTATTTAAACCAAGAATAAATAAGAGCCTGAACATCACTCAGAAATGGAAAAAAATCAAAATAATATACTTGAAGAAGTAACCACCAGCGATTACAAGTATGGCTTTCATACAGATATTGAGATGGACCTGGCTGCTGTTGGGCTATCTGAAGATACAGTAAGATTCATTTCGGCAAAAAAGAATGAGCCTGACTGGCTGCTTGAATTCCGTCTGAGCGCCTACCGTCACTGGCTTACTCTTACCGAACCTCACTGGGCACATATTCATCATCCGGCAATTAAATACCAGGATATAATTTATTATGCTGCTCCCAAACGCAAAAAAGAACTTACAAGCCTTGATGAAGTTGATCCCGAACTTCTCGATACTTTCAAAAAACTTGGAATCTCACTCGAAGAACAGAAAAAACTGAGTGGCGTGGCCGTGGATGCTGTTATCGACAGCGTTTCGGTCAAAACCACATTTACAGATACACTTTCGAAATACGGAGTAATTTTTTGTTCGTTCAGCGATGCAGTGCAAAACCATCCGGACCTGGTAAAACAATATATGGGAAGCGTTGTTCCAAGCAACGACAATTTCTTCGCTGCACTAAACTCAGCCGTTTTCAGCGATGGCTCTTTCTGTTATATCCCTAAAGGTGTTCGCTGCCCGGTTGAATTATCAACGTATTTCCGCATCAATGCTGCAAACACAGGCCAGTTTGAGCGGACGTTGATTATTGCCGACGAAGGTGCATACGTAAGTTACATGGAAGGTTGTACAGCGCCAATGCGTGATGAAAACCAGTTGCATGCAGCCATTGTCGAAATTGTTGCCATGAAAGATGCCGAAGTAAAATACAGTACCGTTCAAAACTGGTATCCCGGCAATAAAAAAGGTGAAGGCGGAATTTATAATTTCGTTACCAAGCGCGGCATCTGCAAAGGCAGCCATTCAAAAATATCCTGGACACAGGTCGAAACAGGATCGGCTATTACCTGGAAATATCCAAGTGTAGTTTTGATGGGCGACAATTCCATTGGCGAATTTTATTCGGTGGCTGTCACCAATAATTTCCAGCAGGCTGATACAGGCTCCAAAATGATTCATCTTGGAAAAAATACGAAAAGCACCATTATATCAAAAGGCATTTCGGCCGGGCATAGCAGCAATAGCTACCGCGGATTGGTAAAAGTGATAAAGCGGGCTGAAAATGCGCGTAATTTCTCCCAGTGCGATTCGTTGCTTTTAGGCGATAAATGCGGTGCCCATACTTATCCGTATATCAAAGCTGAAAACCACACATCTATCATTGAGCACGAAGCTACAACTTCCAAAATTTCGGACGATCAGCTTTTTTATTGCAAGCAACGCGGAATAAGCTCCGAGAGTGCAATTGGCCTGATAGTAAACGGATATGCCAAAGAAGTACTTATGCATTTACCAATGGAATTTGCAGTAGAAGCACAGAAACTGTTAGCAATTAGTTTGGAAGGAAGCGTTGGATAAGGAAGAATGTCAGATATCGGAGGTTCGATGTCGGAGGTTGAGAACAGGCTCATTATCACATTAACTCATTAGCTCATTAACACATTATACTACATATGTTAAGTATCCGAAACCTGAAGGTTTCCATCAAAGGGAAAGAGATTTTAAAAGGAATTAACCTCGAAGTAAAAGCCGGAGAGGTTCATGCTATTATGGGCCCGAACGGTACCGGTAAAAGCACATTGGCTTATGTTATCGCTGGTCGCGAAGGCTATGAAGTAAATGAAGGCGAAATTATTTTCAAGGGAAGGAATATCCTGGACCTTTCAGCCGAAGAACGTGCCTGCGAAGGTTTGTTTCTTGGATTTCAGTATCCTGTTGAAATCCCGGGCGTTTCAATTACTAATTTCCTCCGTACCGCTATAAACGAGCAGCGCAAATACAAAGGCCTCGATCCTGTGCCTGCTGTAGAATTTCTGGCAAAGATGGAAGAGAAAAAGCAACTTCTCGAATTGCAGGAAAAATTAGCCAGCCGTTCAGTTAACGAAGGTTTTTCAGGTGGCGAAAAGAAAAAGAATGAAATTTTCCAGATGGCAATGCTCGAACCGGCGTTGGCTATTCTCGATGAAACAGATTCGGGACTTGATATCGATGCACTCCGCATTGTGGCTACAGGTGTCAACAAACTTCGTCGTCCAGATAATGCGACCATTGTAATAACTCATTACCAGCGTTTGCTGGAATACATTATTCCCGATGTTGTGCATGTTCTTTTCGATGGCCGTATCGTAAAATCAGGTGGGAAAGAACTTGCCTTACTTTTGGAAGAAAAAGGCTACGAATGGATCAGAAGCGAATCCTGATTACAGGAAAGCAAAAACAGTATGTAATTATGGAAGCATCAATAGTTTCAACAATATACGACCTCAAAGAATATCTGAGCGGTGTCTTCGCTGACAAGCAGCTGGAAATCGCCCTGAATGATACTCCTTTTGTAGCTGCCAAACGTGCGAAAGCTTTTGAGTTATTCAGCAATATGGGATTCCCTCATGCTGCTCTCGAAAAATGGCGTGGCACTGACCTTTCACGGGCTTTGAATCATGAATATCATGCTTTGCCGGAAGCCCCTTCACCGGATTTGGATATTGACAAAATATTCAAATGCGATGTTCCGCATTTCGAGACCTTGTTAGTGACCCAACTCAATGGCTGGTATGCTGACCGGAGTACCCTGTTGCATGTTTATCCCAATGGTATGATTATCGGAAGCCTGGCTGCCGCTTTCAGCAAATATCCTGAGTTGATAATTGCGCATTACGGCAAATACGCAGATGATAATTCCGAAGGTCTTACCGCTTTAAATACTGCCATGTCGCAGGACGGAATTTTTATTTATATTCCTGATAATGTTACTGTTGAACAGAATATTCAAACAGTTAACATAACGGACTTTAAGCAAAATCTGTTTCTGAATACACGTAACCTCGTAATTTTAGGCGAAAACAGCCATTTACGACTCGTACAATGCGACGATTCCATCAACCATGATGTTACTTTTATCAACTCGGTTACTGAAGTAAAAATCGGGCGTAATTCAACGCTTGATCATTATAAAATGCAAAATAAAGACGATCATACCACGCTCATCAACAGCATGTATTTTCACCAGGATGAAGGCAGTACATTGTCAACCAACGCAATAAGCCTGAATGGCGGCTTGATACGAAACCTGTCGCATGTTACCATGAGCGGAAGCCACAGCAGCGCTGAAGTTTACGGACTTTACCTCATGGACCGTTATCAGCATGTTGACAACCAGGTATTTATCAATCATGCTGCTCCTGATTGTGAAAGCCGGGAACTTTTCAAAGGCGTGCTGGACGATCATGCAAGCGGCGTTTTTAACGGTCACATTAAGGTTCACCGCGATGCACAACGTACCAACGCTTTTCAAACGAACAAGAACATTCTGCTTTCTGACAAAGCCAGCATCGACACCAAACCATTCCTCGAAATTTATGCCGATGATGTAAAGTGCAGCCACGGAGCTACAATCGGGCAGCTGGATGCAGAGGCATTATTTTATATCCGTTCGCGCGGAATCAGCGAAGCAAATGCCAAAATTTTACTAATGTATGCCTTTGCTGCCGACGTAATCAATAAAATTTCGATACCTGAATTACGTCAGCGTATGGACGATATGGTTAAGAAACGTCTGCGCGGCGAACTTTCTCAATGCGAACAATGTGTTTTGAATTGCAGCACTCATGAGCACTCACATGTTGAGTTTAATATTGATCTGTCAAAAATCTGATTCTCAAATGTGATGAGCGAACTTTCAGAAGAAAAAATTCAATCGGTCAGGGATGATTTCCCGATTCTGTCGCGCACCATTTATGGTAAACCTTTGGTTTATTTTGACAATGCTGCTACAACACAGAAACCCAATATTGTTATTGACGCCATAAGTAATTACTACCGGAATGATAATGCCAATGTGCATCGTGGCGTTCATTATCTGAGTCAGCAGGCAACAGGTGCTTTCGAAGATGTCCGTAAGAAAGTTTCAACATTTGTTAATGCAGGCAGTTCGGATGAAATTATTTTTACCCGTGGAGCTACCGAAGCCATTAACCTTGTGGCCTGCTCCTATTGCGAACCATTTCTGAATGCCGGTGACGAAATTATTGTTTCTGTACTTGAGCATCATTCAAATATCGTTCCCTGGCAATTTGCCTGCGAGCGAAAAGGAGCTCAGCTGAAAGTTATTCCGGTAACACCCGACGGAGATCTGGATCTTAATGTATTTGAAAAGCTATTGAACGACCGCACCAAAATGGTCGCTATAAGCCATATCTCCAATGCGTTGGGAACCATTAATCCTGTTGCTGAGATTGTAAAAATGGCTCATAATAAAGGTGTGCCTGTTTTTGTGGATGGTGCCCAGGGACTATCGCATGGCCCTGTTGATGTTCAGAAACTCGATTGTGACTTTTACGCTTTTTCGGCCCATAAAATGTACGGTCCAATGGGTATTGGAGGGTTATATGGAAAAACCTCCTGGCTCGAGAAAATGCAGCCTTACCAGTTGGGTGGCGAAATGATTGATAAAGTTACTTTTGCAAAAACCACGTATAACGACATTCCTTATAAATTTGAAGCCGGAACGCCAAATGTAGCTGACGTAATGGGCCTTGGCACTGCCATCGACTACATGAATACCTTGGGCTGGGATTTTATTACTGCACAGGAAAACGACTTGCTAAACTACGCCACAGAAAGGCTTCAGCAAGTTGAAGGAGTCAAACTAATAGGTACTTCCGCAAACAAAGCAGCAATTATTTCTTTTCTGATCGATGGCATTCATTTTTTTGATGCCGGAACTATTATGGATCATCTGGGAGTTGCCATCCGCACCGGAAGTCATTGTACACAACCTTTGATGGATATTTTAGGAATTAATGGTACCTTGCGTGCTTCAATGGCGTTTTACAATACCCGTCAGGAAGTAGATAAACTAATAGATGCAATTCACCGCGTGAAAACCCTTTTTGCGTAATTGCGATTAAAACATTGCAACAAAATGACGATTAACGAAACAATTGATCAGTTGATCAAGGAGTTCAACCAGTTCGACGATTGGATGGACAAGTATAATTACCTGATTGAAATGGGAAGGTCGGTCCCTTTGATAGACGATACTCAGAAAACAGATGCTAACCTTATTACCGGCTGCCAGTCGAGGGTTTGGCTAAGTTCAGAATACAAGGATGGCATAATTTATTTTACTGCCGACAGCGATGCCGTAATTACGAAAGGAATTGCATATTTGCTTATACGTGTTTTCTCCGGCCATACACCGGCTGAAATTGTTGAAGCAGAAACTACTTTCCTTGATAAAATCGGGTTGAAGGAACACCTGTCACCTACACGTAGCAACGGATTGCTTTCGATGGTGAAACAGATAAAACTTTATGCGTTCGCATACCAGGTGAGGGAGAAGAACAGTTAAATGTGATAATGTATTAATGCGATAATGTGGTAATTACAATATTGTCACAATCTACCAGGTTTTTGCAGGATAAATTCATTGTCACATTAACACATTAGCTAATTATCGCATTTGCACTTTAGCTAATTATCACATTAACACATTACTCCATGAGAAAACAAATAGAAAAAGATATAATCTCCGAAAGAATTGTCCAGGTTATCAAAACCATCTACGATCCTGAAATTCCTGTAAACATATATGACCTGGGATTGATTTATACCATTCTGGTTGATGACGATTTTGTCGCACACGTTACCATGACGCTTACAGCTCCCAATTGCCCGGTTGCCGAAAGCCTGCCAATTGAGGTACATGATACCGTTAAAAACGTGGAAGGTGTTACCGATGCAAAAATCACTTTGACATTTGAGCCACCATGGGACCGGAATATGATCAGCGAAATGGGGATGCTCGAGCTGGGATTCTTATAACCAGGAATAATATTGATGAAATTTGATTTCTGCGGTTTACGACAATCTTTTCTAACAAATTGACATTCAGAAAGCCGGGGTCAAAATACAGAGCCCGGTTTTTTGTTAACATTCTATAACTTCAATAATAACAGGAAACCAACTACGTTTAAGCAGGAAAATCTTACTTTTACACTCCAAATTTCGGACTATGACTCCCGCACAGGGCACATTGTTATCAAATATCGATTCGCCTGCAGACCTTCGTAAACTCCCGATTGAAGAGCTTCCGCAAGTGTGTAAGGATGTGCGTCAGTTTATACTTGAAGTAATTTCCCGTAATCCCGGACACCTGGGTGCCAGTCTTGGCGTGGTTGAACTTACAGCCGCCATTCACTATGCATTTAATACACCCGAAGATAAACTTATCTGGGATGTTGGTCACCAGGCATATGCACATAAAATTCTTACCGGCCGGAAGGATATATTTTACACAAACCGATCCTACAATGGAATAAGTGGTTTTCCCAGGATTTCGGAAAGTGAATACGATGCTTTCGGAACCGGTCATTCTTCAACAAGCATTTCGGCAGCTCTGGGAATGGCAGTTGCCTCGGAGTTACAGAGAAACAGGAACAGGCGGCATATTGCTGTAATAGGAGATGGTTCCATGACCGCCGGTATGGCTATGGAAGCCTTGAATAATGCAGGCGTTTCCAAAGCAAATTTGCTGGTTATCCTCAATGATAACGGTATTGCCATCGATAAAAATGTAGGTGGCATTTCCAAATATCTTACCGATATTACTACCTCACGCACCTACAACAGGATCCGCAATAAAATATGGTGGCTCATGGGTGGCAAAACACGCTATGGCGCTAATTCCAGAGAAGTAGTAAAACAAATAGGTAATGCAGTAAAAGCTTCGCTGCTAAAGGAAAGCAATCTGTTCGAAGCATTTGGATTCAGGTATTTCGGTCCGGTTGACGGGCACGATGTGGTGAAACTGGTGCATTTGCTTCGTGATATGCAGAATATTCCCGGCCCAAAACTGCTTCATGTTATAACCGTTAAAGGAAAAGGATACGAGAAAGCCGAACGCGACCAGACTTTGTTTCATGCACCTGGCATTTTCAATATGGAAACCGGGGAACTGAAAGAAACCGTTTGCAAAAACCAGCCGCCGAAATACCAGGTTGTGTTCGGGAAAACTATTATCGAGCTTGCAGAAATGAATGAAAAAATTGTAGGTGTAACTCCTGCAATGCCTACAGGGTGTTCGCTTAACCTGATGATGGCCAAAATGCCTGACCGTGCTTTTGATGTAGGAATCGCGGAGCAACATGCCGTTACTTTTTCGGCCGGAATGGCTGCAAGCGGATTGATTCCATTCTGTAATATATATTCCAGTTTCATGCAACGCGCTTACGACCAGGTAATTCACGATGTTGCGCTGCAGAATCTAAATGTTGTTTTTTGCCTCGACCGTGGTGGCCTGGTTGGGGAAGATGGTGCCACGCATCATGGTGTTTACGACCTGGCTTACCTACGGGCAATACCCAATATCACGATTTGCTCCCCGATGAACGAGGAAGAAATGCGCAATATGATGTATACTGCACAACTCGATAGCATGGGACCGTTTGCAATAAGGTACCCGCGCGGACGTGGAGTGCTGCCACACTGGAAGACACCTTTTACTGCTTTACCTTTAGGGAAAGGACGAATAATCCGCGAAGGAAAAGATTTAGCAATAATTTCGATCGGTCACCTTGGCAACGAAGCGGTGGAAGCATGCAATCTGCTGGTAGGAAAAAATATTGATGCTGCTCTTTACGATATCCGTTTCCTGAAACCATTGGATGAGGAATTGCTTCACCTGGTGTTCAGCCAGTTTAGTAAAATTATAACGCTGGAGGATGCATCCATAATTGGCGGTTTAGGAAGCGCAGTTACCGAATTTGCCAATGACAACAGCTATAACAACGCTACAATTCACCGACTTGGAATTCCCGACAGGTTTATTGAACAGGGAACTCTTGAAGAACTGCACCGTGAATGTGGAATTGATTTGGATGGGATTATCAGGGCAGCGGAACATATAATGACAAAATAAAAATTTGCCTTCGCCCGGCTTTCAGAATTTTATAGCTTTCAAAACTCTTCCATTTCAACTCCATCATGCAGGGTTTTATGCCTGCGGGGTTTGGCATCCTGTCATTTACAGAGGATAGCTTTTTTATTATTATCCGTTTTCAAAAGTTACCTATTCTTCAAAATGTTATAAATAACTGATATCATTTCTGCTAAATTAGATGTAGAAAACAACTTTGATACTTCCCAAACGTTGTTAACAGATAGAACTATCAGTGCACCAATTGAATTAATCTACCAAGATTCTTAACATTAACATTATGAAAATAAAATCCTGGAATCCACTACTGCTTTTAGTGGGCATTGGAATATCATTAATCCTTATGCAATCATGCGATAAGTTGAAAGAAGCTACTACTTTTAAAATTAAATACGACTTACCAGATACTCCTGTTACAATTGATTCATCTTTTCTTTCAAAACTAAAAGTTGAAACCGAGTTGTTTTCGCAATCATTCCCCGCTATTAACATCGATAGCATTGTCGGCAAAAATACAGGATTAGTGGATCGTGTCAATTTTTACAAAATGAAGCTTTCTCTTATAACACCCGAATCAGCCACAATCAATTGGTTAACTTCCGCACGTATTACAATAACGCCTGAAGGAGGTGTACCAGTCGAAATTGCCACATCCCCGGTAATCGCAGCTACGGATCGTTCTGTCGACTTTGTGGTTAAGGATATTGATATGCTTACAACAGTTAAAAAGCCTTTTATATTAACTATTTATGGTAATCTAAACGGGATAATTCCTATATTGCCTATGGAATTGGTAATGCAAAGTGGAATTGAAATTACTATCAGTCCTTTGTAAGAATAGCATGTGAATGCAGATTTATAAATAAAAATACACTACTCCTGCAAGGAATTCTATAAAGCGTCAGTTTCATGGCGCTTTTTTGCTTTTGTATCCTGGTCGGCTTTGTCAGAAGTGTTAAAACTGCAAAATTAAATACCCAAAAGATCGTGATATCAAAGCGATCCATTTTAATTATTTCCTTGTTTCCATTATTTTCATTACAGATAAAAACCCTTATCTAGGATTCAATATTGGGCTTATATAGCAGCACTTTGGTTGCTTTTAAATTGAACAATGAAATACTTTTTGAAAACAAAAAACAGTACTCTCCTGAAATGAAACTCCTTAAAAAGAAATATTTTTATTATCATATCTACATATCATTATATTTAACTACATTTGATATTACAACCAACCAGTTATAAACTTAATAATCAAACTCATGAAAAAAGCTCTACTTTGCCTCGCATTGCTTATTTCAGTAAATATCGTATCCGCACAAAATGTGCTGACAGGTATTGTTACTGATGACCAGAAACAACCTGTATCAGGAGTAAGTGTCTATGAAAAAGGTACTACCAATGGCGTATTTACTGATTATAACGGTAAGTATTCGGTTCATTACAAGAACGAAAACTCTGAAATAGTTTTCAGTTTTGTAGGATTAGTTGCCCAGGAAATTACTGTCGGGAAACAAACATCTCTTGATGTCTCGCTTACAAGCAACAACATTTTGGACAGGGTTGAAATTGTAGGATCGCGGCGACCAAACCGGACCTCAGTTGAGAGTATTGTTCCTGTCGATATTATTGAAGTTTCCCGCCTGTTGTCAACCATGGGACAACCGGATGTGAACCAGATGCTTCAATATGTTGCACCTTCTTTTAATTCAAACAAACAATCAGGTGCCGATGGCGCCGATCATATCGATCCTGCCACACTGCGTGGCCTTGGTCCTGATCAAACGCTTGTACTTATAAATGGAAAACGCCGGCACCAGTCATCTTTAATTAATATTTTCGGTTCACGTGGCAGAGGGAATACAGGTACCGACCTGAATACCATTCCTATTTCAGCCATCGACCGCATAGAAATATTACGCGATGGCGCAGCCGCTCAATATGGTTCGGATGCCATTGCCGGGGTTATTAATATTGTGCTCAAATCGAATACCGACGAATTTACAGGCAGTCTGACAACCGGTGTGCGGAATGCCACCCCACCAAGTGAATACAACGTGCTGCCAGAACCTAAAAAAACCGATGGGCAGCTTACACAGTTTAATGGAAATTACGGCACAAAAATCGGCGAAAAGGGATTTGTAAATATGACTATGGACTACGCCAAACTTGATCATACTTTCCGCCGTGCCGATCCTGCGAAAAATGAAAATGGAGTCTATCGTGATAAATTCGGGGATGCTGCTTCTGAGAGCTTTGCAACCTATTTCAATTCATCGTTTAGTACCGGAAAGAAAACTGAAATATACATGTTCGGCGGTTATAATTACCGGTTTACGGATGCATTTGCGTTTAGCCGCGCCGCTGACGACAGCCGGAATGTAACCGAAATATACCCGAATGGATTCGATCCGCAGATTCAATCTGTTGTTACGGATAAATCACTTTCTGTTGGGATGAAAACATTAATAAACGGGTTCAAATTGGATTTCAACAATACATTCGGTGGTAATAATTTCCAATATACCGTCGACAATACGCTGAATGCTTCCTTAGAAACCAAATCGCCAACACGATTTGATGCCGGCGGCTTTTCATTAAACCAGAATACAACGGCTCTGGACATCTCCAAACTATTCCCCACAGTTGCACAAGGATTAAATGTAGCCTTTGGTGCTGAATACCGGGTTGAGAAATACCAGATTGTTTCCGGTGAAGAAGGTTCATATAAAACCTACGGTCAGAAAGTTTTTGCGATAGATACAACCTATGAAGGAGAAGAAATCGCCAGTATTGACACCACGTTTCGCCCTGGCGGCTCCCAGGGTTTCCCGGGCTTTCAGCCAAGCAATGAACTAAGGGAATCGCGTAGCAATTTTGGAACTTACATTGACCTTGAAATGGATGTTACGAAGAAGTTCGTCGTCAGTGCTGCCGCCCGGTTTGAGCAATACAGCGATTTCGGAAATACTTTAAACGGGAAATTTGCCACCCGGTATAAGGTTTCTGATGGCTTTTCGTTGCGCGGCTCACTAAGCTCCGGTTTCAGGGCACCTTCGCTGGCTCAGATGTATTTCAATACAACCTTTACCGACATTGTCGCCGGGCAGGCAATTGATAAAATTATTGCAAAAAATAACAGTCCGCTCACCCGCTCATTAGGTATCCCGGCATTAAAGCAGGAGGTTTCGTTAAATGCAGGACTGGGATTCACCGCAAAAGTAAAATCCTTGTCTTTAACTGTTGATGCCTACTATGTCCGGATCAAAGACAGGATCGTACTTACCGGTTCCTTTTACAGCGACGACGACGTGATTGGTGACGAACTAACAAATCTGAATATAGGCGCAGCACAATTTTTTACAAATGCTGTAAATACAACCTCCAAAGGGGTGGATGCAATCCTGGGTTATTCTGTTTTGCTATCGGGTCATCAAAACCTCAGGTTCACGTTTGCCGGGAATTTCAACGATATGGTTATTGATAAAATCTATACCAATGATCAGTTACAGGGGAAAGAATATGTCTATTTCGGACTTCGCGAACAATATTTTTTACTCGCTTCAGCGCCTAAAAGCAAGTTCAATTTCGGAATTGATTATTCCAAAAACAATTTCTTTACCAACCTAAAACTTACACGGTTCGGGAAAGTTGAACTCATCAACTGGAATGACAATGGAGATAACGTAGTTGATGCCGGAGAATTGGATGTCTATAACTCCAAGGTTACTGTAGATTTATCCGTTGGTTATAACCTGAAAAACTTTACTTTAACTATCGGATCAGTTAACCTGTTAAACACCTATCCAGACAAACACGATCCTGCACTAACCGAATCCGGGGGCATCTGGGACAGCGTTCAGATGGGCTTCAGCGGTGCTTTATACTTTGTTAAACTTGGTTTTAAATTTTAATTCATCCGAAGCTGAGAGTTAAGGAATCTGAAATCTTCGTGTAATAAAGCAATTTGCTGAAACAGTATTCTTTACATTTAGAAACCTGGCAGGCTTAAACTATCTGCCA
>Ga0268283_1000755_pt1 | contig 18244 bp, 10 predicted proteins | sample saktaG_13_FD_190140 | JGI IMG/M metagenome (GOLD analysis project Ga0268283, IMG submission 190140) | Saline water microbial communities from Sakinaw Lake, British Columbia, Canada - sak_2013_06_06_36m | ecosystem: Environmental > Aquatic > Non-marine Saline and Alkaline > Saline ... | reverse complement strand
CCGGATCGATGGACGGGCATTGGGTGGCCGGCGCAGTGAAACGGGCATTCGCATGGGCGGCTTTGGCACCGGTTTCCTCGGCAATCTGCGGGGTCCATGCTTTGCCCTGCCAGTCAATCAAATGCTCCGGCGGTTGTTTGGTCATGCCTTCCCACCAGACATCGCCGTCCGGCGTCAGGCCGACATTGGTGAAAATGCAGTTGCCGTGCAGGCTCGCCATCGCGTTGGGGTTGGATTGGTCTGAAGTGCCCGGTGCCACGCCAAAAAACCCCGCCTCCGGGTTGATCGCGTAAAGGCGACCGTCCTTACCCGGCTTGATCCAGGCAATGTCGTCACCGATGGTGGTGATTCTCCAACCCCTGAATGCATCGGGCGGGACCAGCATCGCCAAATTGGTCTTGCCACAAGCGCTGGGGAAAGCGGCGGCAATATACGTCTTTTCGCCTTCCGGCGATTCAATGCCGAGGATGAGCATATGTTCGGCAAGCCAGCCTTCCGCCCGGGCAATCGTGGAGGCGATGCGCAGGGCGAAACACTTTTTGCCCAACAGGGCATTGCCGCCATAACCCGAACCGTAAGACCAAATTTCGCGGGTTTCGGGAAAATGGACGATATACTTTGTCGTTTTATTGCAGGGCCAAGGGATGTCCTGCTCCCCCGGCTCAAGGGGTTTGCCGACGGAATGGAGGCACGGCACGAAATCGCCGTCAACGCCAAGCTGCTCTAAAACTTTGCTGCCCATGCGGGTCATGATGCGCATATTCACAGCCACATAGGGGGAATCGGTCAGTTCCACGCCGATGTGGGCGATGGGCGAACCGATTGGACCCATGGAGAAGGGAACGACATACAAAGTCCGCCCACGCATACTGCCTTTGAATAATCCGGCCAGTGTTTCCTTCATTTTTTCAGGGTCTGCCCAATTGTTGGTCGGGCCTGCATCATCCTTGTCTTTGCTGCAAATATAGGTTTTGTCCTCGACGCGAGCCACATCCGATGGGTCGGACCGGCATAGGAAACTATTGGGGCGCTTTTCCGGGTTGAGCCGTATGAAGGTGCCGGAGGCCACCATCTCCTCACACAGCCGGTCATATTCCTCTTTCGAACCGTCACACCAATGGATTTGGTCTGGCTGGCAAAGAGCCGCTATCTCATCCACCCAGGCGATTAGGCCGGGATGGGACGTGGGAGGGTAAGAATTGATTGCCGTCATGATTGACTACCTGTTATTTATGTTTTTGGATGCCGGTCTATTTTAGACTACCCAAGAAAAGTTTAGGCGATTGACTTCGATCATAGTGGTTGTGGTTGCATCCGAAAACATCTTTGTGCTTAACTCTGAGCATCAATCATGCCTAGGCAGATAAATGAATGCTTTCAATAATATAGGCTATAATACTGGCAAAATACGGGGTAATGCGGACACTCAGTGCGTTATTTTGGTGCAAGATGCCCCGCAATGAGTATGTATAAAGAAACAGACCTGACAGGTTTAGGAAACTTTCCGGCAATGCAGCGCAAGGCTACCAACCTTAGGTTCAAAGCCATTAAATTAACGTTTTTTCCGTTCGCCCTGAGCCTGTCGAAGGGTGGACGGAAAAATCCAAATCGTTGACGTTTAAGCCGCTCGCGGTGAGCCCTTCGACTACGCTCAGGAGAGCCTTGTCAAACCATGAACGGTTTAGGTGATTTTCGAAAAATATCATCCCCCATTAGTGGGGCGCCCTTCAGGGCAATGCTGTTGAATTAAGGATTTTTCCGTTCGCCCTGAGCTTGTCGAAGGGTGAACGGAAAAATATCATGTTGTTGATAATTAAGCCGTTCGCGGTGAGCCTGTCGAAGCATGAACGGCTTACCCGATCAACCCCCCCCTTCGGCAAGCTCAGGACAGGTTTGGGCAAGCTCAGGGCGAACGGATAAATCGTTGAGTTAAATAAAATTGCTGGTAAACTTGCCGCAAAGAGATAAATACAATCGAAAAAAATTAAGAAACTGATGTTACGCAGCGAAATGTTCACGTTCGTCGCAGTATCCTTACCGCAGACCGGGAACCCCAAGCACCAGCTTGGGCACGGGGCCGGCGGAACCCCATGCCACATACCCAAGCTGGTGCTTGGGGTTCCCAGACCGGGGCGTTGGAACGATGAATAAGCCAGTAGGTCAGCGACCCTTTTCCGATAACGAAATCTTAATCAGTGCGTAACATCAGTTAAGGAATTGTGCCATGACCGACCTTGCTTCCCACGCTCGCCGCTTCTTGTGGCTTTTCATCCTCGTCTGTTCGGTGGCGCTCGCCGACGTTCCCGCCACACTCAATTATCAAGGTACGCTGGCCGACAACGCCGGTCAGCCGATCAATGGCGCGAAAACCATCACTTTTACCCTGTACAAAGCCGACGGTACGGCGTTCTGGTCGGAGGACCAAACCGTTACCCTGACTGACGGAAAGCTCTCCGTAGTCTTGGGTGGCAATGCAGCCAAGCCGATAGACCCCAAGCTGTTCACCGGGGAAACCTACATCGGCATCAAAGTGGCGGGCGATGCGGAAATGCCCCGGCAAAAATTAACCAGCGTGGCTTATGCTCTGCAAAGCGGCGGCATTCCCCGTGGTGTCATCTGGATGTGGAGCGGCAACAAAGCAGACATCCCGGCTGGTTGGGCCTTGTGCGACGGCAGCAATAACACACCGGATTTGCGTGGCAAGTTCATCTTAGGTGCGGATGCCACACGGAGTGTCAATGACGGATGCGACGGGCAATTCAAATGCAATATCGGTGCGAATGGCGGGGAAATCGCCCACGCACTGACTATCAGTGAAATGCCTAGCCATACCCATATTCAAGATAGCCATACACATATCAGAGGCACCCAGCAATCTGTTGTAGAAAAAGCAGGCTTGGGACTTGCCCCAAATTCAGACTTTCAAAATAGAGTGATGGTAAACGGGACGGGGGGTTCTTATCCAGAAGTAAATTGGACCACAGCCACCAATCAATATACCGGCGGCGGCGCAGCCCACAATAATATGCCGCCTTACTACGCACTCGCCTTTATCATGAAACTCTAAGGAATCCAGCCATGACCTATCTCAATTCATTTAGCCGTTCTTTCTTGTGGATGCTCGTCTTAATAGCTTCAGTCGCATTCGCCGACGGCCCACCGCGCAAACTGAATTATCAAGGCGTATTGACCAACAGCACGGGCGGGGCGGTTGCCAGCCCAGTCAGTGTCAAGTTCAGCCTGTACAACGTACCGACTAGCGGTACTGCATTCTGGACAGAGACGCAATCGGTCACGCTCGCCAATGATGGCAGGTTTTCCGTCGTGTTGGGTTCCACCACGCCGCTGGACCCGGCATTGTTCACCGGCGAAACCTATATTGGGATGAAAGTTGGCACTGATACGGAAATGCCTCGCCAGCAATTAACCAGCGTGGCTTATGCATTCAATGCGATACCCAAAGGCGTGATCGTCATGTGGAGTGGATCGATAGAAACCATTCCGACGGGTTGGGCTTTATGTGATGGCGAGTTGCATGAGGGAACACGAACGCCGAATTTGAAGGACAAGTTTGTAGTTGGGGTTGGCAGTGATTTTGCCTATGGCGCGACAGGAGGTACAAAGACTGTTGACATCAGCCATAGTCATTCGATTGCTGCTGATAGTCCCGGAACAAACTATGTTGGAGATCATCAACACTCCTATAGCGGTACAACATCAATAAACTCAAACACAGATATACGCGATAAAAACATAAGGAACGCTGATTCGGCTGGAAGTCAACATACCCATACCTATTCGGGTGACACTTCAGTTACAGGAGGGCACACTCACACGGTAAACGCACACTCTCACTATGGAGCCACTGGTGTAGCGGGTACGACAACACTGGATAAGCTCCCCCCCTACTACGCCCTCGCCTACATCATGAAACTGTAATTTGTCGGCAAATCAAACTCACACGGATTAACAAAAGGGTATTGCCATGAATGCTAAAACCCATTGGCCTAGGTTATTAACCAGACACGTTATTATGATCGTTCCCACGCTCCAGCGCTCGCCGTTATACACAAGTGTAAGAGGCCCGTCATTCCGGCATGGACTGCCGGAATCCAGTCACAAGGATGTGAACCTAGGGGCTGGCAACTTACCTGAATCAAGCACTTGTGCAAGCGGCAAATTACCGTCCATGGCTCTGGATTCCGGCAGTCCATGCCGGAATGACGGCGTTTTTGGCTCGGCAGGACTTGTGTATAACGACGAGTGCCGGAGCGTGGGAACCATCAAGCCATCTTCACACCAAGCTCTAAGAGGAACCCACTCAATGGCTATCCTCAATCTTATTCTATTGCTACTACTGCCTAGTCTCGCATGGCAAGCACAAGCCGCTTGCACCAGCGGCTATGCAAGTGCCAATTACTGTTTGGCTCAACCGACATTTGACACCCTAGACAACCAAGGCAAGGATATTAAATCGAGTGTCTATCAAATTACAGCCAGCAATATGCAGCCGGTTCAGGCGCAAGCCACTACAGAGGAGTTGGCTTATTGGAGGCAACAAGCCGATAACAATTTACAGGCCGGGAAAAATTACTGGGATGGCTTGTCCCTGATTGGCGCGAATGCTGTAGATGGAAGCCCTAAAGCACAAATGCTCAACGACCCTAGCCAAAACTATGAAACTGTGGGGTTGTTAAATAATTTTGCCACTATCGAAGCGGGATTGATTCAAGCCCGCGACACTTACGCCTACCAGACTTATCGCAAATACCCCGACGAAGCAACTGCCAAAGCCAAGTTGCTCAACACCGTTAAAACCCTTGCCAATTTGTATATCATTGTCGCCGATGAATATTTGATTGATGCGTTGGATTGGCGGTTACCAATTAATATGCCGGGTGTGACAGATCCTTTATTAAACCATCAAATTGATCTGCTAAATAAAGCACAATATTTTTATAAAGGAGCATTAAATACGTTTATTTCTGGATTTAGTACGTCAGTGAATACGAATATAACAATCTCAAATTATTTTGATGAAGAGACCTTTAATTTGTTTAATTTGTGTGTTGAAAGGATGAGCCTGACTTTACGGGAAAAGTCATCTAAACAATTGGCCGTAGGATTGGGTGGAAATTCAACAGAAGTGAATAATTCTGTCAAAACCATAAAATCTGCTAATACGGAGATTTATCTGACAACTGCTGCCGCAGTTGTAGCACAAAATAAAGCTTATGAAGCACAACAAAATGAAAAACTTAAATTTGACAGTGTTGGTGCGGGTAGTGCGCTTATTGTTGCATTAAACATGCTACGCAATCAAGGCAATATACATAATCAAGATCTGAACCCTTTAGGTTTTGATATCAGGTATATACCTGCACAAGACTTTGATGATCTATATACTCTATCTTTAACGCATTATAATAATGCTAAGGATTATGACGCGCAAACTTCTGATGGAAGATCTGATTTTGATTCAAAACTTGATAAATTACAAAACCAATGGAACAGTCTTAAAAATGGATACGGATTGACACTAAAATCTATCACAGGCTGTAACCCCTACGATCCTGATTTTGAAGAATGTATCACTATCGCGGGAAGCGATTTATTTGATTGCCGTATTATCAACGGACTTAGTGAAATGGAGGCATGTATCAATAATAGCCCTACTAGAATTAAAGGTGGAAACCTAGCTATAAAATATCTGAGGATCAAACAAGCTCAATTAGCACTAAATGTAGCAAATTTAACTAAGAAAGTTCTTATAGATAGTAGATTCGATAATTTGGAGAAAAACTCATTAACAATTTCTTATATTACTCAAAAAGGTCAACAAAATAAAATACTGTTAGAAAAATATCTGGGCTTGTTAAAAGAAGCAAGGACAATTGTAGATGAAACCGTTGAAACAACTGAAAAAACCAAAGAAAATGGAAAAGTTGTTTCTAAACAAAAAATTATTGATCATACAACAAGAACATCTCTTACATTCGGTGATGCTCTTGATGTTAATGTTAAAAAATCCGTGGATCTTCAGGCATTAACCGATAGTTTTGATATCAAGAATGCACAATTGCAAGCTGCTTATGCTGAGAAAGAATTTCTGCGGCAGATAGATCTAGCTGATCTAAAAGTTGAACAGGCTGTTACTGAAAAGAATTCCGCAATCATTGATTTTGTAAATGCATTTCAAGAAAAAGAGTCTCTGGTTGTTGCCTACAGGAAAAGCAAGGAACAATCCGACATAGCGCAACGATCACTAGTCCCCTTGAGAATTATCAAATCTGCCAAATTGATAAACCTTTCTGCTGAGATATATAAAGCATCACATTATGCTTATTTGGCTGCGAAAGCAGTGGAATACCGATATGCTAAATCGTTAACTAGTAATCCTAACATAAATGACATATATAAAGCACAAACCACTGATGATGTAAAAAAATTCCTTGATGCGTTGAAAGGTTCCAACCTTTGCCCATGGGGGAAGTTTTCCTCTAAGACAATTGTTTATTCTTTAGCCTTTGATCATTTGAATTTAACAGACGACTATATTGATCCAGACGGAGATGGATTTAAAGATGGTAAAATGGTGGATGACTATCGTGACATAAAGATTCAAGAATTTATTAGTCGGCATACAGAAAATGGAAATCTGAAATTCTCCCTTAGCGTACCTCCTACTTCAACAGTATTGCAAGAAGGAGGGGCTTACAATATAAAAATATGGGACGGTCAACTACCAAGCGAATGTACCCGTTCAACTCTTGAACCTTGGGGTATGACAATTAAAATTTATACAGATCAAATTGATCTTCCTTTTAATCCAAAAGTCGGTATTAATATGACAGGTTCTTCTTCATTAGAAGATTTTAGCGGTGTGTTCAGGGAATATATACCTATTTATGACTACAGCCATTTTTTGGTTGACTATGAACCCAGTTATGTTCCGATACTAGATGATTCTATTGAGTCTTTTGGAAGTTTAGGTAACATCAGGGAGCAAAGATTGGGCAGATGGACGGGAAAATTTCACGGAAGGAGTATTTCTTCGGCTACATGGACTATCACAGTCTATGGAAAAAATAGATTATTTAGCAAAACTGTAGACTTTTCAGGTATCAAAGACATTTATTTTTATTTTGACATAATTGCTGACTCAAAATAAACAAATCCAGATGCTAATACATAATCTGTATAGTTTATTCTCAATTATATTGATAATTGTGTTTGCCATTTTTTCGGATAGAGTAATTGCAGAAAACAAATCCGGCGTGGAACCGCAAGTATTGTCCTTGCCGAAAGGGCCGGGTTCCATCGAGGGTTTGGGGGAGTCGTTTGAACCGCAGTTGAACACTGGCACGGCGGCTTACCGGGTCAAGCTGGCGGTTCCACCGGGTATCAACAAACATCAACCCGCACTGGCTTTAGTCTATAACAGCGGGTATGGCAATTCGGCTTTGGGCCTGGGGTGGCGTTTGAATGTGCCTTCTGTTCAACGCCAGACGGACAAAGGCTTGCCGCTTTATACGGACGGCGACACCTTTATCCACTCCGAGGCGGGGGAGTTGGTTCCGTTGGCAGATGGAAGTTTTCGGCTCAAGATTGAAGGCGCGTTCATGAAGTTTCAGCGCAGTGCCGACGGTTGGGAAGTGTGGGAGAAAAATGGCATTCATCATTATTTTGGCGCGACCAGTGCCGCCCGCTTGGAAACCGGCCTAGGCACGTTTGCTTGGCAGTTGGAAAAATCCGTTGATACTTATGGCAATGTGATTTTGTATTTTTACGAAAAAGACGGCGGGCAAGTATATCTGAAGGAAGTGCGTTATGGCTTGGCCTCGGACACGGTATATCAGTCCGTGCATTTTCTCTATGAAGCCCGCCCCGATGCCTTCACGGATTATCACAGCCGCAACAAGGTGCTGACTGACAAGCGATTATCCGCTATCGAAATTCGTTCAACTGGTAATTTGGTAAGAAAGTATCAATTGTTATATATTGCTCCAACTGGATTCACATTATTATCTAAAATTATTCAGGTTGGTTCTGATGGATCGAGTACACTGCCAACCATGCAATTTGATTATTCAAATTATTCTTTAAGTTATTATTCAACAATTAACATGCGTGATCCACCACTCGTTACGATCAGTTCTAACAACCACAATGCTGATTTAATTGATATTGATGGTGACAGTTTACCGGATGTCATTTACACCAATCCAGGAAATGTCGCCTTAAATAAAGGGCACTATTTTTATGTTAATCAAGGACGAGGAAAATGGAAATCAAATCCAGAGACTTCAGCAATGTCTTCAGAATACAATTTAAGTGCTGTAGGTGTAATGCTCTCAGATATGGATGGGGATGGGCTTGCTGATTTGTATATTAAAAATACAAGGGAAAGTGGGTTTATTAAAAATATTGGCAGTCTTTCATGGAGCTTTGATAATTGGAAAAAGTTTAATATAAATCCTTCATTCAGCTTTGATTCAAATAGTATTATATTAACTGATATAAATAATGACAAAAGAATTGATGTTCTGCTCGATTTTGGTTCCTATTACTTAGCATGGATCAACCCCAAAGACGAACAAAATTGGAGTGTTGACTACAATTTCAAAACTAGGCTTCCGGGGGGTGGTCATATTTCACTAGATTCGCCCTATGTTCACCTGACTGATATGAATGGCGATCATATGGATGATTTAGTGGTTGTTCAAGATAATTACGTTTCTTATTTTCCGAGTATGGGCATGGGTTCGTTTGACTCGGAAATCATTATGCATAACCCTCCTAAAAATCTTGGGGTTCAACTTGCCAATATTGATATTTCTGACATCAATAATGATGGATTACCGGATATTATACTTGTCGGCAACCGTGGTATAGCTATATGGAAAAATAATGCGGTTGGAGGTTTTGATTCTCCTGTAAACCTACAAAACACTCCAGCCTTGGACGCTACCTCCGCCCACCGCTTCGCCGACATGGACGGCGACGGTTTCCGCGATGTGTTGATTACCAACGAAAACGCGGTCAACCGTTACCAGTATGTCAGTTTCAACCAAGGTACACATCCAAACCTGTTGACCCGCATCAGCAACGGTTTGGGCATGGAAACGGTGATAGACTATAAATCATCAACCGTGGATTATCTAGCCGACCGCGACGCGGGCAAGCCGTGGGCGCAAAAACTGCCTTTCCCGGTGCAAGTGGTCAGCAAGGTGACGGTGAAAGATGCCTTGAGCGGTCAAGCGTATGTCACCGACTACCATTACCGGGATGGGTATTATGATGGCATCGAAAAGGAATTTAGGGGCTTCGGCGAAGTTGTGAAACATGAATATGGTGGGCAAGATGCGCCGGGTTTGCTCAGCTTGCACGGCTTTGATGTCGGGAAGGATTATGAAAGCCGCAAAGGCATGACAACCTCGTTAGCCTTATTGACCGAATCCGGTAGCCTCAATCCTTTGCAGGGCGTGTTTGAAAAGGCAGACCATAGTTTGACCACCCGCACCCTACTGACCGGCACAAATGGGCAAGCCGTCACCCATTCTTTCACCTCCGCCACCCGCGCTCAGATTTATGAATTGACCACTAGCCCTAAAACGCTGCTCAAAACCTGGGATCAGGATGCCTACGGCAACATCACCCAAGAATTTGATTATGGCTTGGTTGAGGGCGACAACCGGGCGGTGGGACAGGATGAAGTATTAACCACGACTCAATATAAGTATGACCCGATAAAATGGATCATGGATCGACCTAGCGAAATCCGTAAAACCGGCTTGGATGGTGGTTTTGTCAGCTTGCAAAAATTAAGCTATGACGGCAACGGCGGCTTGACGCTGGACGAGCGTTCACTGGATGGCACACAGTTTATCCCTATCCTGCGCAATGAGTTTGATATTTACGGCAACATCACCAAGTTGACCGATGCCAATGGGCATAGTCGCGGAATAGACTATGATCCGACATTTCACGCCTTGCCGGTCAAGGAAACCATTAACGGGCTGAATCTGGTCATGCAAGCTGATTATGATCTGGGCTTGGGCGTGTTGACGCGCTTCACCGACCCCAATAGGCAAAACACCGCATTTCAGTACGACACGTTTGGGCGTTTGTCCGCCATCGTCAAACCCGGCGATAGCGCGGAATACCCCACCCAACAATTTAGCTATCAACTCGCCTCGCCGGTCAGCCAACTTCAAACCAGCAGTCGGGAGGAATCCGGCAAGCCTGGAACCTTTGACACCCTGAGTTATTTCGACGGCCTAGGCCGCAAACTGCAAACCCGCGCCGAGGCCGAGGCGGGGCAATGGGTGGTCAGCGAGGCGGCAAGTTTCAATCCGCGCAAAGGCATACAACGTCAATGGCTACCCTATTTTGACACCAGCCAGAATTACACCGCGCCAAGCTTGGACAAACCCAATACGCTGATGGCCTATGATGCGCGTAGCCGCTCCATCCAAGAAACCAACCCGGACGGCAGTTTTCGCCGCACGGTTTACCGTCCGTTGGAAAAAGTTCAGTATGACGAGGAAGATAACCGGACTGGTGGTGTTCATAACGACACGCCCAACAGCAGCCTCACGGACGGGCGCAATCGCTTGGTGGAAGTGCGCGAGCGCAACGGCGCGGACACTTACACAACCCGCTATGCTTATGACGGCCTGGATAATCTGGCCCACATCACCGATCACGAAGGCAATATCAAAACCCTGCAATTCGACGGGCTAGGCCGCAAGACGGCAATGGATGACCCGGACAAAGGCACGATGGTTTATCGGTATGACGATGTGGGCAATTTGCTGTCTTCCACCGATGCGAAAAACCAGACGGTCTCCTACGCTTATGATGCCGCCAACCGGATTGTCACCGAAAGCCATCAGGCAACGGTTAAAGTGCGCCACCACTACGATGCGGATTTGCCCAACACTCAAACCGGCTTGCCCAATACCTTGGGGCGCTTGGCTTGGGTTGAGGACGAGGCGGGTAGCGAAAGTTATGCTTATGATGCCCGTGGGCGGATTACCCGACAAACCCGGCAATTGGACGGGCTGCCATTCAGCACCGGCATGGACTATGACGCACTCGACCGGCTAACGGGTTTGACCTATCCCGACAAGAGCCGGGTGGAATATCGCTACAATGCCATGAACAAGCTGGAATCCGTACCGGGTTATGTGAACAATATTGACTACACGCCAACTGGGCAGAAATCGCTATTTGAATATGCCAGTGGTATCCAAAGCACCTATGCTTACGATAGCCGCCAGCGGATGAACCACCTGAGCAGCCAGAAAAGCAGCTTGGCCTTTCAAGATTTGGCTTATAGCTACGACCAATCCAATAACATCAGCCGCATTGCCGACCAGCGCAGCCTGAAAACCCCGGAAGACCGCAGCACCGACTATGCCTATGACGACTTGTACCGCCTCACTCAAGCGAACGCCGCGCCGTTATGGGCCGAGCAATACCGTTACAACCCCATCGGCAATATGACCTTCAAATCCGACTTAGGGCTGATGGGCTATGGTGTAGGGTCAGCCGGTCCCCATGCATTGACTGCCGTTGGTAATGCGGTGTATGGCTATGACGGCAACGGCAATCTCGCCAGCAAACCCGGCTTTGCCTATCAATTTGATGCCAAAGACCGGCTGGCGCGAGTGGATCGGGCGGCGGACGGCGCGGTAATCCAGTATGCTTATGACTTTAACCACCAGCGCAAACGCAAAACCGTCAGTGTAGGCGGGAAGACCGAAACCACGCTTTATGTAGACCGCTTTACCGAAGTGCGCCCCGGCAAGCTGGTCAAAAACATCTTTGCCGGGGATCGTTTGGTGGCAAGGGTGATGGTTTCGCCGTTTGACCCGACCAGTTTGACCGGCGGCGCGCCCCATGTCACGGCGGCGGATTTGGATGTCAGCCCGACAGACGGGGTGATTAGCGCGGCGGAAATCCGTTCACTCGGCGGTTCTGGCAATGCTTTGAGTCCGGCGGTGATGGCGGATGTGGTGCGGCTTTATCAAGACAGCCACGACACCCTGCCGGGTTTAGTGTCCTTCGGCACCCTCGCACAATTGATGCATGAGGTGGACAAAAGCCCGCTTGACAGTGTTCAAGCCTATTTTTACCTCCCCGACCATTTAGGCAGTGCCAGCATCGTCACCGACCCATCCGGCAATGTTGTTGAGCAATCGGTTTTTTACCCGTATGGCAAAGACCGGGCTAGTTCGGGTAATTATAAGAGCGAATACCGATTTACCGGCAAAGAATTGGACGACGAAACCGGACTGCATTATTTCGGGGCTAGGTATTATGACTCACAGACGGGAAGATTTGTGAGTGTTGATCCAATGAATGTAGAATATTTCAATATCTCAAAATATGGCTCAATGCCATTTAGTTTGTATTTATACTCAAATAGCAACCCAATTAGATTTATTGATCCTACAGGACTAGATTTTAAAGATTGGGCTAAAGAAAAATATGAATCAGGAAAAGAAATCGCTAATCAAGCAGGTAATGCCGTTAAAGGAGTAGCCAGAAAGACAATGGATGGAATTATTGATGCACCTCATCAATTGAAAGAATACTTAACTACTCCAATTAATGAGTTACCAGATAGTCAGCAAAACAACTTTGTTACAAAGGGATTTGTTGCTTGGGATAGCGCATTAACTAAAGCAGCTCCATATACACCTCAGACAAGCTTAGGAGGCTCATTATCAGCCGATACTAAATTTGGTTCTATTAGCACAGGAGGTTCACTTGAATTTGCACCTGGAAACGCATTTACAAACGAGGGCGCAGCAAAGATAAATAGAACCGTTTCAAGCTCACTTGGCCCAAGTTTTCAAAAGGAATCTGTTGATTTTAATGCATCAATCGACTTTTCTCTTTCTCTAGCTCCAAAATATTCAAATGGAACAACTTACAATATGACCGTTGGAACATGGTCTTTTGGGTTTGGTAGTGGTTTAACTATTAATATTAGCAAAAGTATTGGAAAAGGTTATTCAGTCAATCGTGAGATGGAAACAAGCAAACCAATATACAAATTTGGTGGCACACAATGAGAATTCACTATATATCACTAACAAGGTAAGGTGTAATTGTAGGGCGCATTAGCGTTTTAGCGTAATGCGCAGCATGGATAGGGTAAACGTAGGACGGGTTTTGCCGGATGATGCAGTGAATCAACGGCTCTAGTCGGATTACATCCCTGTATCTGCCCTAGGTCGTCGCCAAGGAACCACGATATTTTTTGTGTTATAACGCAAAGCGGTGCAAGCAACCGAAAACAACTCAGAGGCTATAAACGATGGAAGCTATTCGCAGAATTCAAATCGTGCAAAATGGAGAAGTTCATTTCCAGTTGCCCAAGCAATTTTGGGGGCAGGAAGTGGAAATCATCGTACTCCCTGCGCCAGCGCAAACTATGCGGCTGGTCATGCCTAAAAAGAGTTTACGCGGTTGCTTGAAGCATTATGCCAAACCGGAATTAATCGCCCAAGAACAAGGCGCATGGCAAGCAGCGGCGAGTGAAAAACATGAGCATGGTTGATGCGAACATTATTTTGCGCTACGTCTTGGACGACCATGTAGAACTATCACCCAAGGCCGCAGAGATTCTTGAACAAAATGTGGTGACACTACCGATAGAGGCAGCATGTGAAGTGGTGTATGTGTTGCAAAAGGTCTATGCAGTCGAACGCAAGGATATTCAACAACAGCTTGCCGGTTTACTTGATGAAAACTTGATAATCATGGACAAGCCGATGCTATTTATCAAGGGACTTGAATACTACAGCACAAGTACGCTCGACTTTGTGGATAGTTTACTTTTGGCCTATCACACCGTAGAAAAGCAAGAGGTTTTTACGTTTGACGATAAACTAAATAAATTTATTCGACGTGCTGACAATGGCAAGTAACGCGGCAAAGTGTAATTGTAGGGCGCATTAGCGTTTTAGCGTAATGCGCCGCATGGATTAGGGAAACATTGGAAGGGTTCCGCCGGATGATGCAGTGAATCAACGGCTCTCGGCGGATTATCTCCCTGTATCTGCCCTAGGTCGTCGCCAAAGAACCACGATATTTTTTGTGTTATAACACAAAGCGGTGCAAGCAACCGAAAACAACTAAGAGGCTATAAACGATGGAAGCTATTCGCAGAATTAAAACCGTGCAAAATGGAGAAGTTTTCTGGTTGCGCTGGTTCCCAAGCTCTGCTTGGGAACCCCAAATGAGAAGCTCTGCTTCATAAGGCTGAATTAAAGCAAGCGGAGCTTCCAAAATGACGTTCCCAAGCAGGAGCTTGGGAACGAGCAGGATAGGGGAAACGTCGGATGGGTTTCGCCGGATGATGCAGTGAATCAATGGCTCTTGGCGGATTACATCCCTGTATCTGCCCTAGGTCGTCGCCAAGGAACCACGATACTTTTCTCGTTATAACGCAAAACGGTGTAAGCAACCGAAAACAACTAAGAGGCTATTGACGATGGAAGCTATTCGCAGAATTCAAACCGTGCAAAATGGAAAAGTTTGCGCTGGTTCCCAAGCTCTGCTTGGGAACCCCAAATGAGAAGCTCTGCTTCATAAGGCTGAATTAAAGAAAGCGGAGCTTCCAAAATGACGTTCCCAAGCAGGAGCTTGGGAACGAGCAGTTCGGGTGGGCAATCGACTTTTTCTGGTTCCCACGCTCCTGCGTGGGAACCCGATATTAACCGCTCCGGCGGTCGGATATGTGGAACTGGATCGCGGGAACAATATAATAAACAAGAAGAATTAACCATTAAGGAAAACCAAAGCCTGAAAGAGGAATTAATCGAAATGTGGGATACACAAAACTTCCATCCGATACAACCGTTGGAGGGCCGTAGGATGCGCTATTGCACCTAGTGTTACTGAATGATATTGTTGGCTATGATCGTCAAAGCTGAAAATTTATCACGGATTTTTAAGACTGCTTGGTTCGCCAAAGCAGCCAAAAAATCGCGTATCACTGATGAAGAGCTTTGCGCGGAAATTCGACAGGTCATGCAGGGTCAAGCGGACGATTTAGGTGGTGGCGTATTCAAAAAACGTCTAAAAGATAATAGGCATCGATCTATAATTATTGCGAAAGGCGGTAAATATTGGATTTATGTTTATCTTTTTGCCAAAAAAGACAGAGAAAATATAGGCACAGATGAACTTGCCGAGTTTAAGAAGCTGGCAACATTATATAGTCGTCAAACCGATGCTGTTATTGATGCCGAGATAAAAAACGGTGATTTATTGGAGATTTGCGATGGCAAAGAAACTTAAATTTAAGAGTGATGCTTTTGAAGCCATTCACAGCACGGCTGAAGGTTTATACCGAGCCGGGGCGATTGACAAGGCAACAATGCGTGATTTTGATGAATCCTGCCTTTCTGTGCCACCAGATATTGGACCCCAGCAGATAAAGCTTATCCGCGAAAAAAATAATGTCAGCCAGCCTGTTTTTGCCCGTTATCTAAATACCAGTGAATCAACGATACAAAAATGGGAAACTGGCGCAAAGCATCCAAGTGGAATGGCACTCAAGCTATTAGCGATAGTGCAGAAGCACGGATTGAGTATACTTTCGTAGTAAAAGGCATAAAAATGAACAATAGATACAAGCCTGTATTGCAAAATCATAATTTGGTTTTCGGCCTAGCCTTCTGGCTACTGTCTACCATTGTGTTAGCCGATGCGACCAACCCGCTAACTGGGTTTTATTACGGCACGGCGACGATCAACTCACCGGCGAACATCGGCATTGTCGATCTGGCGTTTTATTTGGATGTGACGGGTTCCACGATTCAAGAGGTGAGCAGCTATATTGATGTGGAGAAAACCCTGCTGTTCCCAACGGTTGAACCGGCCATCAATGGCAAGGCGGTCGGGCCGCGTGTCTATGGCACATTCACCATAAACTCGTTTGATGTGTATTCCAAAGAATTTCTTAGTGAGGCAGGCGGAAAACCCGTTACCCGGCAAATTCATTTAGTCAGTAGCATAGGTAAAGTAACCAACAACGGCGCGTCTATTGAGGGAATTTACACAGAAACGGTGAAAAACATGACATCGAATGATTTGGTCATTAGCGGCTCATTCCGCCTGATGAAACCCGTTGTCACCACTGCCACCAGCGGTGCAGACCTGAACGGCGACGGCTGCTTGGAATTGAGCGAGATTCGCGCCGGCGGGGCAGACCCGGATGTGGTTGAATTCAGCGATGTCAGCGCGGCGATGAACTTGTATAACCATCCACGGGCAACCCTCAAACTGGGTCCGCCGCCCAACTGTGCCAATGATGCCAAAACCTTGCAAGACGCCCTCAATGCATTCTATGGGGCGCATTAGCCGCTTACGGGAAACAGGAGTCAATCATGAACACCCAACACAAGCCCTACTCTCTGCTGTTTAGCCTGTTATTGCTTTCAGCTTGCTTTGCCAGCGACTGTCTGGCAGTCAATGAGATGTTAAATCTAAGCGTGATACCGGCTCAACCGGGCGGGACTGCCCGCGCCACGATTCGGTTGGTCAATACCGAAGACATGGAAAGCTTCAGCCTACAATTGAGCTTTGCCAGCGGCGGCATGTTGGGCTTGCCCACGTCCAATTGGTTTGCACGGGGCGATTACTTTCCCGCTTCGCCGTTTGGCCCGGTGCTGCCCCAAGTGGATTTAAACAACTATGACGATTCTGCTTCGCGCACGAAAATTTTTCTGGACGGCTTCAATCCGTCTGGTGTGTCCGGGGCTGTGGGCGTGGTCTCGCTTTCGGTTGCTGGCAACATAGGCAACACGCAAATTTTGACGCTTTCGGGTGAATATTGGTCCAAAGCAGACCAGCAAGTAAAATCCTTACCCTCTGTGAATGTGGAGGTTAGGGCCGTTTCATCCAACGATCAAACGATTATTTTTGGGAATCCACCAACAGTGACAGTTGGCGGCACGGGCAATGTCTCGGCCACAGGTGGACTGTCTGGCAACCCCGTCATCATCACCTCGCAGACAACTGGCGTATGCACGATTAATGGCAATACGGTATCTGGCGTGACGGCTGGCACTTGCACCCTCCAGGCGAACCAAACAGGCAATGGCAGCTACAACGCCGCACCGACGGCTACCGAGAGTTTCACCGTCAACAAAGCCAATCAGACCATCATCTTTGGCGCGGTTCCAACACTGGCGGTTGGCGGCACCGGCACGGTTTCGGCGACCGGCGGCGTGTCCGGCAACCCGGTCATTTTCAATTCACAAACGCTGGATGTGTGTTCGGTGGTTGGCAATACTGTCAAGGGCATCAAGGCCGGTGCTTGCACTATTGCAGCAAACCAATTGGGCAACGCGAGTTACAACGCCGCGCAGCAGGTGACGCAGGGAATTAATGTGCTGGGCAGTTTTGCCCTTAATATAGTCAATATGGATATAGTCAATATGGGTGATGGCTTGATAAGCAGCACACCCGCCGGGATTAATTGTGGCACACCGGGCGGTTTGGCTTGCCAATTTAATTTCACTGCCAATACATCGGTGACTTTGGTTGCCAAATCGTCTGGAAATTCCCTTTTCACCGGCTGGGGCGGCGCATGTTCTGGAACCATTTCAAGCTGCACATTCACCCTAAACGCCGACAAGACGGTGACGGCGAATTTTGCCAAGCGGCGGCGGTCGGCTTGGAAACGTGCGTTGATGTTTAATGCGATACCTTAGCCTCATAAATCCATTTTGTGTTCCACAACACGGAAAGATTCCACCAGTCACTGGGCCAATGCTGTTAAGTTAAGGATTTTCCGTTCGCCCTGTCGACGGGTGGGCGGAAGACGAAGCGCGACGGTGTTTGTAACCCCGCCGCTTAGGTTTTGTGACATGCTGTGTTCTGATGTTACGCATGGAGCGTCAAAGCTTGCCTTGACCGCCTGCCGCAGACAGGCAGGGGCAAGCCTTGCCAGTCAAAGCAAGCTTTGACGCTCCAGCCCTAGGTCCATGCGTGACATCAGTTTAGGAAGGTGAAATTCAATTTTTACCAGTCTCCTAATCCTTTGCGTTTCCTTGAGGTGAGCCTACAATGATGAGCATGAGCAAATCCAAAAAATACCTAAGGAATGACTCTTATGAACATGGCAATAAATGACTTGGCAACCGAACCCAAACCTATGCCTAACCCGCCCGGCGGGTATCGCGAAATTCCCTTTAATTACACCTCGGCGGATGAC
>Ga0268283_1000754_pt1 | contig 18246 bp, 21 predicted proteins | sample saktaG_13_FD_190140 | JGI IMG/M metagenome (GOLD analysis project Ga0268283, IMG submission 190140) | Saline water microbial communities from Sakinaw Lake, British Columbia, Canada - sak_2013_06_06_36m | ecosystem: Environmental > Aquatic > Non-marine Saline and Alkaline > Saline ... | reverse complement strand
TCCTGCTGAAAATCTTTACATTACTGTTTTTGGAGGAGATGAAAATGATAAACTTTCGCAAGATGATGAAGCGCTGAATTTTTGGAAAAAAATCGTTGCTGAGAATCGCATATTATTCGGATCAAAAAAAGATAATTTTTGGGAAATGGGTGATACTGGGCCATGTGGGCCTTGTTCCGAAATCCATATCGACATACGCAACAAAACAGAAAAAGAAAAAATATCAGGCGATCAATTAGTTAATAAAGATCATCCTTTAGTTATAGAAATTTGGAATTTGGTGTTTATCGAATTCAACCGCAAAGCTAATGGCGAGCTAGTTTCACTGCCAGCTAAACATGTTGATACAGGAATGGGCTTTGAAAGATTGAGTATGGTTTTACAGGGCGTCCAATCAAATTATGATACAGATATATTTCAACCTATTATTCAGGAAATAGCCCATTTATCAAATAAAAAATATGGACAAAGCCAGGATGTTGATATCGCAATGAGGGTTATAGCTGATCATTTACGAGCAGTAAGTTTTGCTATTTCAGATGGGCAATTACCTTCAAATACAGGTGCAGGATATGTAATTCGAAGAATTCTTAGGCGAGGAATTAGATATGGATATACTTTTTTAGGATTTAATGAACCATTCATAAATGATCTGGTTCCAACTCTTGTTAAACAAATGGGGCATGTATTTCCCAATCTTGAAGTTCAACAGGAATTGGTGAGAAAAGTGATTGCTGAAGAAGAACTTTCATTTTTACGAACACTTGCTCAGGGTATGAAAAGATTTGAACAATATTTACTAAACCATGAAAATACAACCATTGATGGCAATTTTGCTTTTGAGCTCTTTGACACTTTTGGATTTCCGATTGATTTAACACAACTTATGGCCACCGAAAAAGGTTGGAAAGTTGATATGGCTGGATTTGAGAAAAGACTTATTGAACAGAAGGATCGTTCAAGAAAAGCTGCAGTTGTAAATACTGATGACTGGATCATTTTAAATGATCAGGAGAACGAAACGGAATTTCTAGGTTATCATGAACTTACTGCCGATGCAAAAATTATCAAATATCGAAAGGTAGAGGCAAAAAATAAAAAATATTTTGAAGTAGTATTAGACAGAACTCCATTTTATGCAGAATCAGGCGGGCAAGTAGGTGATAAAGGGCTATTTTATTTTAATGACAAAAATGTTGACGTATTTGATACCAAAAAGGACAATAACCTCACCATACATCTCACAAATGAATTCTTAGTTCCAGATAATACATTTGTTAAAGCAACAGTTATTAAAACCGATCGACAACTTACAGCTAACAATCATAGTGCTACTCACTTAATGCATGCAGCACTTCGTCAGGTGCTAGGAACGCATGTTGAACAAAAAGGATCGCTCGTTGAACCTCAAAGATTAAGATTTGACTTTTCCCATTTCTCAAAAGTAAGCGAGGAAGAATTATCAGAGATAGAAAAGATTGTTAATGCTAAAATAAGAGAAAACATTCCAATTGAAATTTTTAATGACGTACCTATTGCCGTAGCAAAATCGATGGGTGCCATGGCATTATTTGGCGAAAAATATGGTGACACGGTCCGTGTAATCCGCTTTGATAAAAACTTCTCAACCGAATTATGTGGAGGAATTCACGTAGCCAACACTGGTCAAATTGGTTTGTTTAAAATAATTTCAGAAGGAGCAATTGCTGCAGGGGTTAGAAGAATTGAAGCAATAACAGCTAATGTAGCCGTTACCTATTATCAGGAAAAAGAAAAGACACTTGATGACATTAGTGCTTTACTCAAGCATCCTAAGGATCCATTCAAGGCCATCCAGAAACTAATTGAACAGAATCAACAATTGTCTAAGCAAGTTGATGGTTTTAATAAAGGCAAGACAGCTCTAATATTAGAAGAACTGAAAAAAGGGGTAAGTGAAATATCCGGTATAAATCTTATCGCAAAGAAAGTTGATCTTGATATGGATAGCATACGGGATCTGTCTTTTTCATTGAATAAAGAAATCGACAGAATGGTATTACTCTTGGCAAGTGAAAATAATGGGAAAGCAAATCTTAGTTTGATGATTTCAGAAAATCTTGTTACCGAGAATGGATTCGATGCCTCAAAAATGATTAGGGAAATTGCAAAGGAGATTAAAGGTAGTGGCGGTGGACAGCCTCATATGGCTACCGCAGGTGGTTCTGATATAAATGGAATTGAGAAAGCACTAACTAAAATAACATCTCTCTTATAACCAATTATTTATGTGATCATTATTTTTATTGCTTATTTTAGTGTTCAGGCTGTTAACTATTTATGTTGATAAAATTTGCATTAAATTGCGATAAAGGTATAGGTTTGGACTAATTTTTTTATAAATTTACTTTGCTTAACAATAATTTCAGCCATAGATTGTTGTCATCTCAATAAATGTCAAAAACGAATCAAATGAAGAAAACACTGATCATTCTTTTTATCATCATATTTCCTTTTGCTTCGCTAATATCACAACCTGCGGCTGGTACTGAAATTAATTTTTCCGTAATTAGTGGCGTTCAATCAACCCTTGATAATGTTATTGGGTGGTCATTGCAAGACAATGGTAAGTGGACGAGTTTGAAAAACAAAATACCATTTGCTGATTTCAAAACCAATAAAAGACCTACACCTAAAGAAAAACTAGGACTTGAAAATTTTGAGCAGGTACAATTAAAAAAAGTACTAATCGACAAAAAACAATATAATGTCCTTATCCTGATATACGCGGATGGAGATTACGAATTTCCGATCCTTCAAGAAGGATGGCGCTCTTTCAAATCAGTTGAATATTTTGTTTTTAAAGCTGAAAATCTGATTAAAGTATTACCACGAGATGTTCCATTTAATAAAGCTTACGCTGTTGACATGGGCGTTTTTTGTGCCGATAAAATCCATGATTACGATCCAGATATTCTTGATAATAAAATTGTGGCCAAAATACAGGCTACTCAGAATCAAACAAATTTTAACGCAGCAAATCTTATTTTTGCTATAAAACCGATTCAGGAAAAGGGAAAGGAAGTCGTGTATTTTAAAATAATAAGATCGTTCTCAAAACAATCGCTCACGGCTTGGTATCTTGATCCCAATAATGCCCCAAATTTGTTTGATGTATCTTATTATGAAGCTAAATTTTACCAGTTTAAGCAATTTATTAGAGATTCTGAGGTTTATAATATTGAAACAAAAACCACCAATGATGCTAAAGACAAAAATAATTTTTATAGTTGGGGCTTTTTAAAATATCAGGCAGGTAATTATGATGGAGCAATAGAAGATTTCGACAAAGCTATTGAATCAGAGTCTGACACATCCTTTTCAATGATTTATTCGTATCGAGGAATAGCTAAAACAAAATTAGGTGATTTTGGTAGCGCTATTGAAGATTTTGATAAAGCTATAGATTTACAACCTACAAATGTAATGCACTATTCAAATTGGGTTAAAAATTATTATAATCGAGGAGTAGCTCGGTTTTACATTAATGATCTGACAGGGGCATGTGCTGATTGGGAAAAATCTTTCGATTTAGGTTTTGGAGCCGCTCTTGAAAGTCTTGGGAAATATTGTAAATAATTATTATGGAAAAAAGATTGATTAAAATATTATTTCTGAGTGGATTATTCATTAGTATTTTCCTAAACCCTGTTTCTACAATAGGTCAGTCATATAATGAAGACAATAATCGCTTTTTTGATAATCTGAATCTTAATGTGAACGCAGGTACAACTTTATTCTATGGTGATGTTCATTCGAAGTCTCCTTTCCAGGAAGATTGGAAAATGGGATTTGGACTTGGTTTAAGAAAACAGTTTTCTCCAATATTCGCTGTAGGACTTCAATTTTTAAGCACTAAAATTCATGGTACTGTAATTAATTGGCCTAATGGTGATATCGCTAATCTCAAATTTGATTCAGATCTTACCGAATTTAATCTACATACCACTTTTAATTTCAGTAATGCATTATTCGGCTATAAGCCGGATCGAGCACTAAACATTTATGCATTAGCAGGCTTTGGAATTGCTAACTGGATGACTACTTTAAGAAATACCACAGATAATAGTGTAATTGAACAATATGGAGTATCTCCAAATGGGGGTAATGCCTGGACACCGTCTACCGTTTTCCCTGTTGGCTTAGGAGTTAACATAACATTAACTCCCAATATCGGCCTGAATTTAGAATCGGTTTATCACATAACAAATTCAGATAACGTAGATGCTTATACTGCAGGTAACGGTGCAAATGATTCCTTTTTATTTACATCATTAGGATTATCATTTAAACTATCCGGATCAAATCGTAATTTTTCTTCTGGCTCCTCATCTAATGCCAGCAATTTTGAAAAAGATTTAGAGAAACAACGTAAATATCAAGAAAAAGTTATCAATAAAGAACAAAAACAACAACAAAGAGAAGAAGCAGATCAGGCACGAAAAAAACAAATTGATTCCAATAAAAAAGGCTGGGGAAGGAAAAGTGTATCCGCCAACTTACCAAAGGTAGCCGAATATGACCCACAATATAGTTTTAGAGATCAAAAAGCAACTAATAACAAGGATATAAATTCAAACATTAAAGAAGAAGTTCCTCCTCCAACCGAGATTATTACTATTGATGAAGGTAAACATTTTATAACAGGAGTGAAAAATTCCAAACCATTGGCAGGGAACATAAATCAAGGTACTATTGTAGAAAATGTTAATTCAAATACGCTAAGTACTGAAGTAATTCAGATTCCACAAACCGGTATTTTTTACACCGTACAAATCATGGCTTCACAAAAACCTGCTACTAATATTGCAGATTTACGACTGAAGTATTATATAAGCAAACAAATTTTTGTTTCTACTCAAGATGGAGTTTATCGCTATTCAGCAGGTTATTTTGAATTATACGATGATGCTGTGACATATAGCAAACAGTTAAAGGAAAATGGACTTACAGATGCATTCGTATCTATTTATCAAAATGGAAATCGTATTCTTTATCGTCCTAAATAAAGTTTAATTCGATAAAAATATTTATAAAACGCAATCTTATTCAATCATAAGATTGCGTTTTATTTTAGGTTAAATAATCCACATTAAATAGTTCATATTTATAATTATACTACCCAGACAACTACTAATTATTGGCTAATTTTATTCTATATAATGAATTTACAAACTTACATTTTCACGTTAATAAGCAAAAGTGAGTTATGAGAAATTCAAGAATTATTTATATAAAGAATTTTATTGCCATACTAGAAACCATGTTTCCTAGTATGTTTCAATTTAAATTTCAGCTTTTGGGCGATAAATAGTAAATTTGAACGTTTAAGATAAAAGCTGCGTTTATAGTGATTTGCATTGAAGGATTTTTAACATGAAATTGATACATGAAGCTTAATATTGGAAATGAATGAGTAAAAAATATATATTTTATCTATTAAGTATTTTTGTTTTTATAATTAACGCTGAAGTCTTTTCACAGGATATTTTGCCTGATTGGAAAAATCCTCAAATTTTTGAGTTAAATAAGCTTGAGCCAAGAGCTTATTTCTTTCCGTTTGAAACTCAGGAATTAGCAGTTTCCAATAATAGATCAGCTTCAAAATGGTTTAAATCACTCAATGGAAATTGGAAATTTAAATGGTCCGGAAACCCAAGTGAAAGGCCGTCAGAATTTTACAAGCCCTATTTTAATTCTAGTTCATGGCAAAATATAGAAGTGCCAGGAAATTGGAAGCTCCAAGGATTCATCTCGCCAAATGGTCCACCTGAAAATAAGGCAAATCAAGATTCTTCTTATATTTCTGAAGATCATTATCCGGTTGGCTCATATATAAAAACATTCGTTTTACCTAACGATTGGCTTAACAGACGGGTTTACATTTACTTTGGATCTGTACGCTCCGCGTTTTATATTTGGGTAAATGGAGAAAAAGCGGGATACAGTCAAGGATCTGAACTACCTGCTGAATTTGATATTACGAAATATCTAAAAGCAGGAGAAAATATTATTGCTGTGGAAGTTTACCAATGGAGCGATGGAGCATTACTTGAGAACAGAAATTTATGGGAATTTAGTGGGATTGATCGTGAAGTTTATATTTATGCTCGACCAAATCTTCAAATTCAGGATTTCTTTGCAACAGTTGATTTTACAAACAATTATAAGGATGGTGTTTTAAATATTGAAATTGACGCTAATAATTTGAATTATCGTAAGGAAACGTTGAATATGGAAATATACTTACAAAGAGGGCGCAAATTTTATTCAAAAAAACACAAATTCATGCTTGAAGGTAAGCGGAGATTGGATTATCAATTTCTGGTTCCGGAAGTTACCCATTGGTCAGCCGAAAATCCTGCTCTTTTTTCATTAATTATTAATTTGAAAGATGCTCTCGGAAACATTCAGGAAAGTATTTCAACAAATATAGGATTTAGAAAAATTGAAATTAAAGATGGTCAGCTTAATTTAAACGGTAAAGCTATTTATTTAAAAGGAATTGACCGCCATGAGCACAGTCCTGATTATAACAACAGCCGCGAATCCATGTTAAAAGATATTGAATTATTAAAAAAAGCAAATATCAATGCGGTTCGAAATAGTTATTATCCCAATGATCCTATTTGGTACGAATTGTGCGATGAGTATGGCTTATATGTAATTGACGAAGCCAATATTGAATTGGATGAGTTGATCCTCGATCCTTCGAATTCAACAAATCAAAAACTTAAGAAGGCACATTTAGATAGAACCATTCGAATGGTTGAACGTGACAAAAACTTTACAAGCATTATTATCTGGTCGCTTATTAATAAAGCCGGAGGAGCAAACAATTTCTTAAATAATTACTCATGGATTAAACTTAGGGATAAATCACGACCTGTTCAAAATGAGCAACTTGGCAAGAATTCATTCGCTGATATTGCAGCACCAATTAATCCCTCTATTGATGAGATCATTAAACATGCAACAGAAAACCCAAGTCAACCTCTGATCATGTCAGAATACATTAACTCAACAGAGAACATACTTGAACAAATGAGTAATTACTGGACAGTCATTGATAAACATAAATCACTACAGGGAGGTTTTATTGGGAATTGGGCAGATAGTAATACTGGAATCGTAAATGCTAATCGCAGTTTAAAACCGGCTTACGCTGAAGTAAAAAAAGGATATCAGAATATAGAACTTCAGGGATTTGATCCAAGAACAGGACAAATCAGACTTAAGAACAATTATTCATTTACAGATTTAGGCGATTTTCTGATTTCCTGGAATATAAAATCGGAAGGTAAAATTATTTTATATGGGAATTTACCCAAAGAATCAATTCCTGCGCAAACTAGCAAATTGATCAGATTAGAAATGTCAACGCTTAAGTTGAAACCTGGGCAGATATATTTCCTGAACGTCACCCTCAGTACACGTGAAAAAAGTGGATTGATTCCTTCGGGATTTGAGATGGCTCAGGTACAATTGAAGTTTCCTAATTAGTTTCGCCACAAAAATATAACGCTAATAAGTTTACCGAATTATTAAATTAAAAGAGCGCGATTCACAATAGTGAATCGCGCTCTTTTAATTTTGTTTCTGGCTTTAATTAAGCCTTATTAGCGTATTTAAAATCTTTTCCAAGATATCTTGCCTGATCACCAAGTAATTCTTCGATACGCAGCAATTGATTGTATTTCGCGATACGGTCGGAACGACTTGCTGATCCTGTTTTAATTTGTCCCGTATTCAAAGCTACTGCAAGGTCGGCAATCGTTGTATCTTCAGTTTCACCCGAACGATGACTTATAACGGCAGTATATCCATTTTTATGGGCCATATTCACTGCATCAATTGTTTCTGTTAAGGTGCCAATTTGATTAACTTTTATTAAAATTGAATTGGCTGTACCTGAATCAATCCCTTTTTTTAATCGTTCGGTATTTGTAACGAATAGGTCATCGCCAACCAATTGGATCTTATCGCCAAGTTTTTCGGTCATCAGTTTCCAACCATCCCAATCATCTTCAGCCATTCCATCTTCTATCGAAATAATTGGATATTTTTCTACCCAACTACTCCAAAAATCAACCATTTGAGCAGGTGTTAATTTTTCACCGGTCGACCATTTTAAGTGATACACATTTTCTTCAGGAATATAATATTCTGACGAAGCAGGGTCAAGTGCCAGGTAAATATCTTTTCCTGCTATATAACCGGCATTTTTTATTGCTTCTAAGATCACAGTAACCGCTTCTTCGTTCGATTTAAGATTTGGTGCAAATCCACCTTCATCGCCAACATTGGTTGAATGACCGGCTTTTTTCAAAACAGCTTTTAAATTATGGAACACTTCGGCACCCATCCGCAAAGCATCACTAAATGAAGCAGCTCCAACCGGCATAATCATAAATTCCTGAAAATCGATGCTATTGTCGGCATGGGAACCTCCGTTCAAGATATTCATCATTGGAATTGGCAAAGTGTTGGCGTTTACTCCACCAACATATCTGTATAAATATTGACTGGTTTCCTGCGCAGCAGCATGAGCCACAGCGAGTGAAACGCCCAAAATGGCATTAGCTCCAAGGTGACCCTTGTTTGGAGTTCCATCAAGCTCTATCATGCGTGCATCGATCTCATTCTGATCAGTAACATAATAACCCTGAAGTTCATCATTGATTGTTGTATTTACATTTTGGATAGCTTGTAAAACACCTTTCCCCATATAAACACCTTTGTCGTTATCACGAAGCTCTACCGCCTCATGTATTCCTGTTGAAGCTCCAGATGGAACTGCTGCTCGGCCAATAATACCTGAATCGGTATAAACGTCAACTTCGACTGTTGGATTTCCTCTGGAATCCAAGATTTGTCTGGCAATAATTTTAATAATTTGACTCATGATTTTGAATTGAAATAAGATCAAAATTAGCCAATTTAATGGTATAAAAAAAGGATAAAGTAAGATACTTTATCCTTTTCAAATTATCTAAATCGTAATTATTTTTGCTCTTCCTCTGCTGATTGCTCAGCTTCTTCAACCTTAGGTTCTTCAATAATATCCTCGGCTGGTGTTTCTACAATTTCTTCAGAAACTGCAACTTCTTCCTTCACCTCTTTAACAGAATCTACTACTTCTGCTTTAACAACTTTTGCTGCCGGAGCACTTGGAGTTGCTGTTTTCTTTCCACCTCTTCTTCTGGAAGCCTTAGCTTTTGGAGCTTTTTCAGCTAACAAGTTTTCGTTATAATCAACTAATTCGATGTAGCACATTTCTGCATTATCACCAAGTCGATTGCCTGTTTTAAGAATTCGGGTATATCCTCCCGGTCGATCAGCAATTTTCAATGATACTTCTCTGAACAATTCGGTTACTGCTTCTTTACTTTGTAAATAGCTAAATACAGTTCTTCTAGAATGAGTTGAATCGTCCTTTGATTTAGTGATTAAAGGCTCAACGTAACCTCTTAGTGCCTTAGCTTTTGCCAGAGTTGTTCTGATTCGTTTGTGCATGATTAAAGAAGCAGCCATATTGGCTAACATTGCTTTTCTATGCGCACTCTTTCTGCTTAAGTGGTTGAATTTCTTTCCGTGTCTCATTTCTATTATTCCTTATCTAATTTATATTTTGCTGTATTCATCCCGAATTCAAGATTCTTAGCTTTAACAAGTTCTTCAAGTTCAGTCAAAGATTTTTTACCAAAATTTCTGAATTTTAAAAGGTCATTTTTGTTAAATGAAACCAAATCACCCAATGTATCAACGTCGGCAGCTTTCAAACAATTCAGCGCACGAACTGATAAATCTAAATCAACAAGTTTGGTTTTTAATAACTGACGAATATGCAATGAATTTTCATCAAATTCTTCAGTTACTGTTTTCTCTTCTGTATCTAAAGTGATTTTCTCATCAGAGAATAACATGAAATGATGAATAAGTATTTTTGCTGCTTCTTTCAATGCTTCTTTAGGATGAATTGATCCATCTGTGGTAAGCTCCAAAATAAGCTTTTCATAGTCAGTTTTCTGTTCAACCCTGAAATCTTCAACTCTATAATTTACGTTAACAATTGGTGTATGAATTGAATCAATAAAAATAGTATCGATTGGTGTATTCACTTTTTTGTTTTCGTCTGCAGGGATATAACCACGTCCTTTATCAATTGTCAAATTAATTGAAACCTTGATAGATGGATCCATATGACAAATTTCTACCTCAGGGTTTAAAACCTGAAAAACAGATAAAAATTTATTAATATCCCCTGCTTTAAACGAATCCTGATCACCGATTACTACATGAACTTCTTCAGAAGTTTCAGTTTCGATTTGACGTTTAAAGCGTATTTTTTTTAAATTGAGGATGATTTCAGAAACATCTTCCACAACACCTTTCACCGTTGAAAATTCCTGAACAACGCCTTCAATTTTGATAGAAGTGATTGCATAACCTTCAAGTGAAGACAGCAATATCCTTCTTAATGCATTACCAATTGTTATACCGAAGCCCGGCTCCAGAGGACGGAATTCAAAGATACCTTTGAACTCATCGGCTTCGATCATGATTACCTTATCAGGTTTTTGAAATGCTAGAATCGACATATTTTTGTTTTATTTGTTGTCAAATAATGATTAAAATCAAGCTATTATTTAGAGTATAACTCTACAATTAGTTGTTCTTTGATATTCTCAGGAATATCTTCACGAGCTGGATAATTCATAAATTTCCCAGTCATTTTTGCCTCATCCCATTCTAACCATGAATATGGATTTGAGCGGCCAGTTAATGAATTGGTAATTGCTTCAAGCGTTTTAGATCGCTCACGAACACCAATCAAATCACCTTCTTTTACCAAATATGATGGAATATTAACAATTGCACCATTCACAGTGATATGACGATGAGATACCAGTTGACGAGCACCACTCCTGGTTGGAGCAACTCCCAAACGATAAACAACATTGTCTAATCGTGATTCGATTAATTGAAGTAATACTTCACCGGTAATTCCTGCTTTGCTGCTTGCTTTTTCAAAAGTATTGCGGAATTGACGCTCCATAATACCGTATGTATATTTAGCTTTTTGTTTTTCCTGAAGCTGGATTCCGTATTCGGATTGTTTCTTACGGCGCTTTGAGTTACCGTGTTGTCCAGGAGGATAGTTTTTCTTCTCAAATGCTCTATCTGGTCCGTATATTGGATCTTTGAATTTACGTGCGATTCTTGATTTTGGGCCTGTATATCTTGCCATGTTTTACAAATTTACTTTTGTGTTATAAAAATCTTCTGTTGAAATAAGCCTGAAATTATACCCTACGTCTTTTAGGAGGTCGGCAGCCGTTGTGTGGCAATGGAGTTACGTCCATAATTTCAGTCACTTCAATTCCCTGTCCATGTAATGTTCGGATTGCAGATTCACGACCTGCACCAGGACCTTTTACATACACTTTTACTTTTCTGAGGCCTTGGTCAAACGCAACTTTTGCGCAATCTTCAGCTGCCATTTGGGCTGCATAAGGTGTATTTTTCTTCGAACCTCTAAACCCCATCTTGCCTGAAGAAGCCCAGGAAATAACTTGTCCTGAATTGTTGGTTAGAGAAATAATAATATTATTAAAAGATGCCTGTATGAAAGCTTTTCCGATTGGCTCAACTTTAACGACCCTTTTTTTAGTATTTCTGGTACTTTTTGCCATAATGTTATAATGTTTCGATCTTTCTTGTCAAAAAACTAGCTATTAACCTTTAACTGCCTTTTTCTTGTTTGCAACAGTTTTTTTCCTTCCTTTACGAGTTCGCGCATTGTTTTTGGTACCTTGTCCACGCAATGGCAAACCTAAACGATGCCTGATTCCACGGTACGAACCAATGTCTCTAAGCCGTTTAATATTGGTTTGAATTTCAGAGCGAAGACCGCCTTCAACTTTATACCTTTCGCCTATGATAGTACGGATGCTATTTTGTTCATCATCTGTCCAATCTTCAACTTTTTTACTCCAGTCAATTCCGGCTTCGGTAAGTATTTGTTGTGCAAGGCTTCTACCTATGCCAAAGATATAGGTTAAACCTATTTCGCCTCTTTTGTTTTTTGGTAAATCGATACCCGCTATTCTAGCCATATATCAAATAATTGTAATTAATTTAAATTTAATGTCTTTATTATCCTTGACGTTGTTTATACTTTGGATTTTTTTTGTTAATCACATATAATCTTCCTTTTCTACGAACGATTTTACATTCGGGAGATCTCTTCTTAATCGATGCTCGAACTTTCATTTTATTTCAATTAAATGTTTTATTAATCCAATATGCTTTATTTCTCTTATTATGTTATTTATATCTAAATGTAATTCTTCCTTTGGTTAAATCGTACGGTGACATTTCAAGCTTAACCTTATCGCCTGGTAATATTTTAATATAATGCATCCGCATTTTACCAGAGATATGAGCTGTGATAATGTGACCGTTTTCGAGTTCAACCCTAAACATTGCATTGCCTAAGGATTCTATTACAGTACCATCTTGTTCAATAGATGTTTGTTTAGCCATATTTTATTTAATGTTTAATACTTCTTCAATATAATCAAATGTAGAAAGGATTTCAGCTTTTCCCTTTCTAATGGCAACATCATGCTCAAAATGAGCCGAAGGCATTCGATCTAATGTTCTGATCGTCCATCCATCTTTTTCCTGAACTACATCCTTTACTCCGAGATTAATCATGGGCTCAATTGCTAATACCATTCCCTCTTTAAGTTTTATCCCCACTCCTCTTTTCCCGTAATTGGGAACTTCAGGTTTTTCATGCAAATTTCGTCCTAAACCATGTCCAACCAGATCTCTTACCACTGAATAACCGAATTGTTCAGTATAATTTTGAATTTCAAATCCAATATCACCAATTCGTTTACCAACTATTGCAGCTTCAATTCCTTTATAAAGTGATTCTTTGGTTCGTTTAAGTAAAAGCTTGATTTCTTCTTTTACTTCTCCTACTTCAAAAGTGTAGGCCGAATCACCATAAAATCCTTTTAAAATTGTTCCGCAGTCGATTGATACAATATCTCCATCCTCAAGTTTCCTTTTTCCCGGGATACCATGAACTACATTTTCATTCACCGATATACACAAGGTATTGGGAAATCCACCGTATCCTTTAAATCCAGGTATTGCACCATGATCTCGAATAAATTCTTCGGCAATTTTATCTAGCTTTCGGGTTTCTATTCCAGGCTTAATATGCCTGGCAACCTCGGCTAAAGTTTTTCCAACAAGTAAAGAACTTTCTCTTATTAATTCAATTTCTTCGTTATTTTTATATTGTATCATACAAATTTACTTAGCCCATAATGCCTGCGGTTCTACCTTTAATCCTTCCGGATTTGGTTAAACCATCGTAATGACGCATTAATAAATGGCTTTCAACTTGTTGTAATGTATCGAGCACAACCCCAACTAAAATCAACAATGAAGTACCTCCATAAAACATAGAAAATGCTTGGCTAACTCCCATCAATCTTACAAGTGTTGGTAATAAAGTTACCAAAGCTAAAAAGATAGAGCCAGGTAAAGTTATTCTCGACATTACATTATCAATAAAATCCGCAGTTTTTCTTCCCGGTTTTACCCCTGGAATAAATCCACCGTTTTTCTTCATATCTTCTGCCATTTGATTCGGATTAACCGTAATGGCGGTATAGAAATAAGTGAAGAGCATAATCATGGCAAACTGCACAAAATTGTACCAAAACCCATTCACATTAGTAAATGCTTGTGCAAAACCACTAAGCGATTCCGAATTTGCAAATCCTGCCAATGTTAAAGGTAAAAACATAATGGCCTGTGCAAAAATGATGGGCATAACTCCAGCAGCATTTACCTTTAGCGGGATATACTGACGAACTCCACCATATTGTTTATTTCCGACAATACGTTTTGCATATTGAACCGGTATTTTCCGAGTTCCCTGTACCAATAGAATTGTTAATAATATTACGAATATTAGCACTGCTATCTCAACTACAAAGAATACAAGACCTCCACCTTTTTCTTCCATTTTTGAAAAGAATTCACCAGCTAATGCAAATGGCAATCTGGCAATAATTCCAATCATAATGATCAATGAGATACCATTTCCGATACCTTTATCTGTAATTTTTTCACCCAACCACATTACAAACATGGTTCCTGATATCAATATTACTACAGTTGAAAGCCAGAAAAAGGTTGATGGGGAAGTGATATTTGGATTAAAAGGTGAAATACCTTCAGGCGGCAATTTTGAAATCATGTTAGCAATATATGCCGGAGCCTGAAACCCTGTGATTAAAACAGTTAAGTATCGTGTAATTTGATTAATCTTTCTTCTACCGCTTTCACCTTCTTTTTGAAGTTTTTGAAAATATGGAATTGCCATTCCCAACAATTGAATTACAATTGATGCGGAAATATAAGGCATGATTCCTAAAGCAAAGATTGACGCATTAGAAAAGGCACCGCCTGAAAACATATTCAATAATCCTAAGATTCCGCTTGAAGATTGACTTTTTAAACCTGCCAACATATCTGGATCGATACCGGGAATAACGACTTTTGAACCTAAACGGTATATCAACAATATTCCGAGGGTATATAAAATTCGTTTTCTAAGATCTTCAATCTTATAAATATTTCTAATTGTCTGGATTAATCTTTTCATTTAATCTTAAATTTTTGTTGCAACACCACCTTGAGCTTCGATCGCTTTAATAGCTGATTCCGAAAATGCATGAACTCTAACTTCTAGTTTGGCTTTTAATTCGCCACGACCCAAAATTTTAATCAGCTCGTTTTTTGTAGCCAATCCATTTTCAATTAAAACATTTAAATCAATGATTTCAATATTTTTGGTCTCGGCTAATTGTTGTAAAGTATCGATATTGACACCGTGGTATTCTTTGCGGTTAATGTTCTTAAATCCAGATTTAGGAACTCGTCGATACAAAGGCATTTGACCGCCTTCAAAACCAAATTTACGGCTATAGCCAGATCTTGATTGGGCACCTTTATGACCTCTTGTTGCTGTTCCGCCTCTGCCTGATCCTTGCCCTCTTCCGATTCTTTTCCTATTCTTGGTTGAACCTTCTGCCGGTTTTAAATTACTTAAATCCATCGTATATCAAATTATTTTTTCTAAATTAAACTTCTTCCACTTTAACCAGATGATCAACTTTTGCAATCATTCCCAGAATTTGTGGAGTTCCAACTACTTCAATTGTATGATGCATTCTTTTCAAGCCTAATGCTTGCAGAGTAAGCTTTTGGCGTTCTGTTCGTCCAATGCCACTTTTCACTTGTTCTATTCTTAATTTTTTCATCATTACAGGTTTTTATCCGTTGAAAACTGTACTTAAACTAACACCTCTCATTTGTGCAACTGTTTTTGGGTCTCTCAGTTTAACCAAAGCATCAATGGTAGCTTTAACAACACTGTGTGGGTTTGACGATCCTTTTGATTTTGCTAAAACATCGGTTACTCCAACACTTTCTAAAACAGCGCGCATAGCACCACCTGCAATAACACCTGCTCCAGGAGCAGCTGGTTTCAAGAATACATAAGCACCACTATATTTACCATATTGTTCGTGAGGTAAAGTACCTTTTAAAATCGGAACTTTAACTAAATTTTTCTTGGCATCATCGATTCCTTTTGCAATGGCAGCAGTTACCTCTTTTGCTTTTCCCAAACCATAGCCTACTACACCTTTTTCATTTCCAACAACTACAATGGCTGAGAAACTGAATGTACGTCCACCTTTGGTAACTTTAGTAACTCTTTGAATACTAACCAGTCGGTCTTTGTATTCAATTTCGCTAGTCTTTACTCTATTTTCGTTTAAATTTGCCATAACCTTTAAAATTTAAGACCTCCTTCTCTAGCACCGTCAGCTAAAGATTTAACTCTACCATGATACAAATAACCGTTTCTGTCAAAAACAACTGACTCAACTCCAACTTCTTTTGCTTTTTCTGCAAGAAGGCTACCAACCAATTTGGCTTGTTCAATTTTGGTAACTTTTGCTTCTGCAATGCCTTTGCTGGTGGATGATGCAGCTGCTAAAGTAATTCCATCAGAATCGTTAATCAATTGGGCGTAAATTCCCTTATTACTTCTAAAAATAGTAAGTCTTGGTCTTTCAAGAGTTCCAACAATGGATCTTCTAACTCCAAGTTTTATCCTCAATCTTCTGAATTTTCTTTTATCTTTTATTGCCATTCTATTAAGAATTTAAAATTCTTGTTTTTAATTATGAAGTAGCTGCTTTACCAGCTTTACGTCTAATTTCCTCACCTTGGTAACGAATACCTTTTCCTTTATATGGTTCAGGTTTACGAAGTGAACGAATTTTAGCCGCAACCTGACCAATCAACTGTTTATCATGAGAGAATAAAATGATTTGTGGGCTCTTTCCTCTTTCAGCTAGCGTTTCTACTTTCACTTCGGGAGGTAATTCCATCACAATATTGTGTGAATAACCTACAGCTATTTCGAGTAACTGACCATCTGCAGTAGCTTTATAACCTACTCCAACTAATTCTTGTACGATTTTATAACCTTCAGACACTCCATGAACCATGTTTGAAATTAAAGATCGGTATAAACCGTGTTTTGAACGATCAGGGATACTATCAGAAGCCCTACCTACTTTAATTGAACCGTCCTCAATTTTTACACTGATGGCTGGGTTAACGGCCTGCTTGAGTTCTCCAAGCTTGCCTTTTACCGTAACCACATTTTCGTCGCTGACGGTAACCTGAACTCCTACAGGAATGTTGATGGGTAATTTTCCTATTCTTGACATTGATTAAATCTCCTTATTAACTAATGTAACATAATACTTCGCCACCGACTTTTAATTTTCTTGCTTCTTTGTCGGTAATTACGCCCATTGATGTTGACAAAATAGCAATACCCAATCCGTTTAATACACGTGGGAGGCTATTAGCGTCAGAATACTTTCTTAAACCTGGACGACTTACTCTTTGAAGTTTAGAAATAGCAGGCAACTTGGTAACCGGATGAAATTTCAAGGCAATCTTGATGATTCCCTGTTTGTCATCATCTTCGAATTTATAATTCAAGATATAACCTTTTTCAAACAGTATTTTTGTTATCGCTTTTTTCAAATTTGAAGCAGGAATTTCAACCACTCTATGGCTAGCTTTCACTGCGTTTCGAATTCTTGTTAAATAATCTGCAATTGGATCAGTAAGCATTTTATCTCTGTTTTATTTTACAATTTATAAATTACCAACTGGCTTTTCTGATACCAGGAATCAAGCCATTCAGTGCCATTTCCCTAAAGTTGATACGTGAAACACCAAATTGACGCATATAACCTTTTGGGCGGCCCGTTAATTTACACCTGTTGTGCAAACGTATTGGTGAGGCGTTTTTTGGAAGTTTTTGCAAACCTTCATAATCACCTGCTGCTTTTAATTCAGCCCTTTTGGCAGCGTATTTATCAACGAGTTTTTGTCGTTTAACTTCTCTCGCTTTCATTGATTCTTTAGCCATATGCTTATCTTATTTTTGATTTTTAAATGGAATACCAAATTCTTTCAAAAGAGCCATTGCTTCTTTATCGGTATTAGCCGAAGTAACGAATGTGACATCCATTCCATTAATGCTATTAATCTTATCAATATCTATTTCAGGAAAAATGATTTGCTCGGTAACACCAAAGGTATAATTTCCTCTTCCGTCAAAACCTTTATCATTTACTCCCTTAAAATCTCTAACACGTGGTATTGCAACTGAAATAAGTCTATCCAAAAATTCGTACATTTTGTCGCCACGAAGGGTAACTCGAACACCTACAGGCATTCCTTTACGCAATTTAAAGTTAGAAATATCACGTTTTGATTTGGTAATTACAGCTTTTTGTCCTGTAATTTTAGTCATCTCATCAACACCTGTGTCAATAATTTTTTTATCAGTTATGGCTTTTCCCAAACCCTGATTAACTGATATTTTTTTCAGCTTTGGAACCTGCATTATGGTTTTGTAGCTAAATTCTTTGGTCAGTGCAGGAATTATTTCTGCGAAATATTTTTCCCTTAATCTAGGTGTATATTCCATTACTTAATTACCTCCCCTGATTTTTTTGAATATCGAACACTCTTATTATCTTTCTCATCAATTCTTTTACCAACGCGAGTAGGATT
>Ga0268283_1000753_pt1 | contig 18275 bp, 16 predicted proteins | sample saktaG_13_FD_190140 | JGI IMG/M metagenome (GOLD analysis project Ga0268283, IMG submission 190140) | Saline water microbial communities from Sakinaw Lake, British Columbia, Canada - sak_2013_06_06_36m | ecosystem: Environmental > Aquatic > Non-marine Saline and Alkaline > Saline ... | reverse complement strand
CCTGAAGGAGCCGTAAGTGGTGACAATCAAACTTCAGGATATGTATGTAGACGTCAAAGCGGAAAGTTTTCGGACGCGGGTTCAACTCCCGCCGCCTCCACCATTTTTATTAAATAACTAAAGCATGTTACAATAAGACCAACAATTCTTGACCCCGATAGCCCCATAATAGCCCCACATTTTTTAATATTTGATCTTGCCCGGAAAATAAAAAGCCCTCGATTCCCGGCAATGGAATAAAACTTTTCTTGCTGGCATTGCCATCACCTCCACGACGACGCCCATAAATCTCCAGCACCGCTTTCATCTTGTCAACACCTCTCCCGTTTTGCAGACAATCATCACGCTCCCCTGTGACTTGAGTCTGGACGTACTCAACTCAGTACCCGAATGTAGAATGGGCCATATCAACGCTCGGCTCTCTGAGATGCCCGTAGCGCTGCGATCGGCACTCGACCCTTATCCGAGTGAGCCCCAGAAATCAAAAAGCCCGCAGGCTTCGGAGATGGCAAGGAGGTTTTTCCATAAAAATATTCCATTCCGGAGGGTTCAATCCTTAATTTCCGACGAACTCCGCGAACCTGGACCGTGGTCGGACCCTCCTGGCTGATATCGGGCCGCCCCCTGAAACAGGAATTGGAATGCATCAATTCGTTTGACAGGCAAGGCAGCTTTATCATAGGGTAATTTATGATAAATGGGTGTCAGGATAATTATGTATACCATCAGTATACTTGAGAATTGCCGAACTCAAGAATACTGCAAGTATCCTTGATATTTCAAAGTAGGTCCCCCATACAAAACGGCGAGGAACCGGTTTTTATGCGGACAGGAAATAAAGTGCTTTCGGTCGTTCATCATTTTGTCCAATGTTTTTCGGGGCATCGCAGTTTTTATTCCAGTAAATAAATTGACAATTACCCCTAAATTATCATACAGGATTGATGGTCTCGTTAGAAGTCAAAATTCCAATTTTCACATCATTTAAATTCAACAGGTTATGGTCACAAAAACGGCCGAAAAGCGAGACTTTTACGAGGCCATCAATGATCGTGGGCTGATTTTTTGGATGCCAGCTTCCAGAGGCTTATTTACCCCGGGGTATGCGGACCAGAGCTTTTGCCAGTTGAATCTTTCCGGCCAAATTTCCTTCCCGGTATATCATGATCCTCTGAGCCTGAGGGGAACCCGCTCCATGCATGGACTCCACCATGGCAGTCCCGCCGGTCATGGCTTCAATAAGTCTTCCAATTTTTATTCGATCTTCCGTTGGGACGCTATCCACGCCGGAGAAATATTTTTTGACAAGATGTCCAATCTCCTCGCTTTCCAAATCATACTGGCTGGGCAGTGTGGCAATAAAACCGCCTGCCAGATCGATTGCCAGCCGGGCCACTTCAAAATGAAACCGAGTGACGTTCTGCTTGCAGACATTGGCCAGCATGGTATCCACCATAAACGCACCCGACGGAGTCTGAGTCCCTTCAGCTGAACAGGCAATGGAAGAGCTGTAAAGGGTCTCGCTTAAATGAATCATTTCCGTTATCTTGTCCCGAACATGCGAGCCTTTGTCCGTGCCCTGAATCTGGGCAAGGTAACTGACCGCTCCGGTGAGAACATCCATCAACCCGGTTTTGCAGGCGCCATAATTGGCGCGGTGATGCGCCGCAAACCGATGGACAACCGCTCCGGTAAAATCGGTCTCGCCATCCATGAACACGTGCTTGTGAGGAACAAAAACGTTCTCAAAAACGATCATCGCCTCTCCGCCGACAGCTCCGAAAGACGGTTTGCCCGCATCCAGATCTTCCCGGTTGTCGCGTCTGGAGTCATTGGCCTGCCTGCCAAAGACCATGGTAATCCCGGGTGCGTTTATCGGCACGGCGCAGATCACCGCATATGCCTTGCTGGCTGCATCCATGGCCGTGGTCGGCATGACCAGAATTTCGTGAGAGTTCACCGCGCCGGTCATGTGGATTTTGGCGCCGCGAATGACGATTCCATCATCGCGCTTTTCAACGATGCGGACATACTGATCCGGATCCGACTGCTGGGCAGGCCCTTTGGAGCGGTCCCCTTTGGGATCGGTCATGGCCCCGACAACCATCCTGTTTTCTTGCTGAATTCGGGTCAGCCAGTTTTTGAACCGTTTGAAATAGTCCGTTCCGTATTTTTGATCGATCTCATAAGTCACAGAATAGGTGGCGTTAATTCCGTCCAGCCCAACGCAGCGCTGAAAGCAGGTGCCGGTCTTCTGTCCCAGCACGCGAAGAAGTTTGACTTTCTTGATCAGATCTTCGATGCTCTGATGCACATGGGTAAAACGGCTGATTGTATTTCCCGTCAAATGGGAAGTGGCTGTAGCGATGTCCTTATAGGTTTGATCATCGGCCAGCGCGTATGTCATGGCTGCCGCACGAACGTGCACCGCTGTAGCCGGGTCAGTGGTGACATCCTTGATTCGCCTGCCCATATAAAAAATCCGGGGCTGGAGTAGTCTCAGGCTTTCCATATATTCTGCCGCATTTCTAATCTTCATTTCTTTGACCTTTCCAATTTCCTGTTGTGAATAAAAAGCATAAAACATATCAGGATTCATCTGCGGCGCCTTTACCGTTTTGAGTCAGGTGAGTTACCTATCATCTGCGAAAGCCGGTAGCACCCTGGCATACGAGTAAATGCAGCAAATTAAGCATTAGCAGATGTATAGTCCCCTATTAACATCCAGAATAATCTCGGTAATAAAGTTTGAAGCCTGCGATGCCAGAAAAACTACTGGCATCGCGATATCTTCGGGCTGACCTAAACGGCCAAGCGGAATTCCTGCCTCGGTATATCCCTCATCAGCGGTGGTAGTCGGTTCCGTTGGCATCATCCATTTCGCGGGTACACACGGCATGTGCATTAATGGCATCAGGCCCCATGCAGCGCTGAATGCATCCGACTACACGACGGGCCGTCAGACGGATCAACTGCTGCTTTTTAATGAGAACACTGGGATTCTGAGGCAGATGCGCCCACCGGTTAATTTCTTCCCCGGTTATCGATAATTTTGCGGTGGCAATACCCTTCCATTCCTGGTCACGAGCAAGATCAAAAGTAACGTCAAGCACGTTACTTCCAGGTCGAAGCCTACTTTCGTCCCTTCCGACGAGTTCTCCGCCGATGTATATGTTTAACCTCATGCAAAATAAGGTGTTCATGATATTGCTCTTTGGTTCTCAGCATAACATACCTCCCGATTTTTTTAATTTGTGGGGGGAATATTCAGGTCAGTGTGTGACCACCATCAATGTTCAGCGCTGCTCCGGTAAGAAAAGCTGGAGCCGTCGCTAAATAGAGCGCCGTAGAACGCAATTCTTCAAGATCGCCGGCGCGATTAATTGGAATCATTTTTTTGATCATTTTTTTCCCGGGCTCCGATTCAAAAAAATTGCGGTTCAGGGCGGTGTTGAAATATCCGGGACAAAGCACGTTCACTTGTATGTTGTCACGGATCAGTTCTAACGCCATAACTTTGGTCAATTGGATCACTGCCGCCTTGCTTGAGCAGTAACCGGCCATGTTACGTACCGCTATCTGGCCTAAAACAGATGCGATGTTTATGATTCGACCCCTTCGGCATTTAGCCATATACTGTGCCACCTCCCGCGAGGTCACATATACGCCTTTAAAATCAACGTTCATGACATCATCGATATTGGCGGCTGTCAGTTCACTGATCGGCTTCTGTATCCCGGCAATGCCAGCGCTGTTAACCAATATGTCCACTTGGCCGAATTCAGTAACAATCTGCTCTACAACCCGTCGAACTTCATCCGAATTCCGAACATCCATGGACATTGCTGTTGTCCTTACGTTGTATTGACGCGAAATTTCCCGGGCGGCGACCCGGCAGCCAGCCCCATTCCTGGCAACGAGGGCAACATCGGCACCGGCCTCGGTATAGGTTTTAGCAAAGACCAGTCCAATACCCATGTATCCACCGGTAATCATGGCGGTCTTACCCGCCAGACCGAAAAGCTTTTCACATATATTCACTTTCATCTCACCATTCTTTCCCTCAGCAACTTATCGATCGACGGTTTTTTGACAAGAATATAACGGAGCCGCTTATGACGTTCAAAGTCAAGTCGTTGCTATTTCATCTGAAGTGTCTTGATTTTCAGACGCTGATTCCGTCTTGTAAGTATAGAACCCAATCCCGGTTTTTCTGCCCAGGTGACCTGCGTGAACAAGCTTTTTCAACAACGGGCAAGGCCGATACTTCGTATCACTAAATTGTACGTAAAGACTCTCCTGGACCATCAACAGCGTGTCCAGGCCAATAACATCAGCAAGCGCCAGGGGACCGATGGGGTGGCTGGCCCCCAGCATCATTGCCTGGTCAATATTCTTTGCTGAGGTAAGCCCTTCGTGCAAAGTAAAAATAGCCTCATTGATCATGGGAATGAGGATTCGGTTGAATACAAATCCCGGGGCTTCCTCCACCGTGATCGGGGTTTTGGTCATTTTTTTAGCCAAGGCAGCAATCGCATGATGTGTTTCGAGGGAAGTCTTCCTGCCTTTGACGACTTCGACCAATTGCATCAATGGAACGGGATAAAAAAAATGCATCCCGATGACCTTCTGTGGACGGTTGGTTGCTGATGCAATTTCCGTAATCGAAAGGCTAGACGTATTGGATGCCAGAATTGTGTCTTTCGAGCACAAAGCATCTAATTCGCGATATAGGCGTTTTTTCATATCAATGTTTTCCGGAACTGCCTCGATCACCACATCAGCACCCATCACGGCCTCAGACAGATCTGTGCCTGGTCGAATTCGCGCCAGGCAGCTTTCGGCTTTTTTTCGATTCATCATAGTTTTACTGATGGCCCGGTCAAAGTTACGGGCGATCTTCTTTAAGCCGCTCTTAATAAAACGATCTTCAATATCCATCAATGAAACGCTAAAACCTGCTTCTGCAGATGCCTGGGCAATTCCCGCCCCCATCTGTCCGGCACCCAACACACATATCTTTTCGATTGTCATCACGCCTCCTTCCACCGAACCGTTTTGGAGAATCCTTGTCACCACTGCCGGCGAGCACAGAGCCAAGTCTTCAGGCATCAATCTCATTCGAGGTCAACTCTCTCCCAATTTGTCAGCTCAGGGGTGGTACATGCCATTGTTATTCGGATTCAATCACACATTTGAATTTAGGGGGGCGTTTTCCGAGAAACGCGGATATACCATCCTTGGCATCACTGCTTTTGAAAACTTCACGGGAGCCTTGTTGCTCAATGGCCAAGCCTTTTTCCATGTCAGTATCCGCGCCCTCGATCACGGCCCGTAAAATTGCCCGATAGGCTATGGAAGGCCCATGAGCCACTCTCTCGGCAAGAGACTCGGTTTCAGATAGAAGTGTTTCCCTGGGGTACACCCGGTTAACAATTCCCCAGGCCAGCGCTTGTTTCGCGTCTATTGGATTTCCGGTTAGAATCATTTCGAGTGCCCGGGTTCGCCCTGCAAGGCGCGTCAGCCGCTGAGTCCCGCCCCATCCCGGAATAATGCCGAGCTTTACCTCCGGCAACCCGAGGGCAATGCCCTCGGCAGCCATACGAAGATGGCAGCTCAAAGAAAGCTCCAGCCCTCCTCCGAAGGCATTTCCCTGAATGGCCGCAATAACGGGCTTGGGGAATTTTTCCAGTTTTAAAAAAACGGCCTGCCCTTTCGTACCATTGGACGGACCGGCATCTGGGCTTTCAAACTCTTTAATGTTCGCCCCGGCTGAAAAGTATTTCTCTCCGGAACCAACAATTACAAGAGACTTGATGGCATCTTCACACCGAATAAGGTCAAGCGCGGCATCGAGCGCGGCAAGAATTTCCGTGCTCAGGGCATTGACCGGAGGGTTGTCGAGTGTGAGCACGGCATATCCAGACTTTCTTTCAATTATCAGCAATTCTGAAGACATCTATTACCTCTCCTTGAGGTTTGGTGAAGAGTCTGTTGAAATCAATCCCAAGTTCCGATCTCGCCACTATGGCAAAAAAAATATGGAGCAGTTTTCACCGGCTAAAAACTCGCATGCCACCAGTGATTGGAATGAATGGTACTGTATGGCACCACTTCAACCCGCACTTGGAAGCGATTAATCATCGTAGCTATAGAAACCAACTCCATTTTTTCGACCCCACTCTTTTCGCACAAACTTTTCAACAAGCAAAGGGGACGGCATATCCAGTGGATCACCGGTATCCTGGTAGCGCTCCATGCATACGTGGTACTGAAGATCGACTCCAACGAGATCCAAAAGTTTGAAGGGTCCCATGGGATGCCCCAGAGCATTCACAACAGCAGTGTCTATGTCGTGATAGTCTGCTACGCCGATATCATGCAGATGAAGGGCTTCGTCTATGATTGCTTTGAGAATCCGGTTCACCACAAACCCATAAATTTCCTTTTTAAGGATTATGGGGGTTTTGTTTATTTTACAGGCAAACGCGAAAACACTCTGTACCGTTTCTTCTGAGGTATGCGGCCCCTGCACCACCTCAACCAAACGCATGACCAGCGCTGGGTTAAAGAAATGCAGATTACAGACTTTTTCAGGCCGTCCTGTGGCGGGAGCAATCTTTGAACTGACAATATATGAGCTGTTGGTTGCCAGGATGCAATGCTCTGGACAAACCCTGTCCAATTCTGCAAACAATCGCTTTTTCACGACCAAATTTTCGATGATGGCTTCGATGACGATATCAGCCTTCAGCGCCGCTGTTTCGATTTCCGGCGTGAATGAGATTCTATCCCGGACGGACTTGGCTGCATCTGCATTTAGTTTCCCCTTCGAAACCCTGCCCCCCAGATATGAATCAGCAAACTTTTCCGCTTGAGCAAGGGTCTGCCTGTCAACATCGGTACACCTGACCGTGCATCCAGCCAAAGCACAGCAAAGGCCAATTTGGTGCCCCATGTTTCCAGCTCCGACAACACAAACCTCTTTGATATTGGGAAACGACATGTGTCTTTTTCCTTTCAATGGTGAATTCAAAGTTTCTTCCCGCCCTTGATTCATCGGGCGGGAGTCCATCTATCGCTCAATAATGGTGGTCATGCCCATACCTCCGCCGGAGCAAAGGCTTGCCAGCCCATAACGCATGTTGCGTCTTTCCATTTCATAAATCAGAGAGATCATAATCCTTACACCGGTAGCACCCACGGGATGCCCAAGTCCAATGCCGCTGCCGTTCACATTTGTCTTGGCCCGGTCCAGCTCAAGGTCCTTCTCAACGGCGAGATACTGCGCGGCAAAGGCTTCGTTAATTTCGAAAAGATCGATTTCATCAAGTGACATTCCCGCTTTGGATAACGCTTTGTGTGTAGCTGGAACCGGCCCAATTCCCATAATTTCGGGAGGAACGCCGGCAACCCCATAGGCTACGTATCGCGCCAACGGAGTCAGACCAAGTGTTTTAAGCTTCTTTTCAGACACCAAGAGCAGGCCGGCACTGCCATCGTTAATGCCGGACGAATTCGCGGCGGTGACAGTACCGTTTTCCTTGAATAGCGGCTTGAGCTTCGCCAATCGCTCCATGGTGGTATCTGCCCTTGGCTGTTCGTCATTCTCCACCAGTTTATTGCCAGTCTGAAGAGGAATAATTTCATTCCTGAACCGGCCTTCTTCGATGGCCTTGGCCGCTCTCAAATTGCTATGCATGGCAACTTCATCTTGTGACTCCCTGCTGATATTGTATCGCTCAGCCAGGTTTTCGGCCGTTATCCCCATGCTCGGTCCAACTCCCAACTGGGTGAGGCCGTCCCATAGGGCATCTCGGCATTCAACGTGTTGCATCCGTGCCCCCCACCTCATAGAGTCAATGGTGTACGGCACGTTGCTCATGGATTCGGTTCCGCCGACCAGAATGACATCCGCGTCTCCTGCTTTGATGGCCTGAACGCCAGAAACAAATGCGGACATGGATGATGTGCATGTCCGGTTAACTGTGGTGGCTGGGATCTCCACTGGAAATCCGGCTTTGATGGATGCAACACGAGCAAGATTTTGCTCGTCCTTGGTTCTTTGCAGGCAGGACCCCCAAATAATATCGTCGATTTCAGCCGGGTCGAAATTAATTCGCTTCGTTACGGCTTGCATGACGGGGATCGTCAGGTCAACTGCTCTGTAGGATTTCAGCGCACCGCCAAACTTCCCAATTGGGGTGCGTGCGGCGGAAACAATAAATACATCGGTCATATCGATCTAATCTCCTTTAGCAGGTTCTGGCGGACCCATTGAAAGCGTTTATATAGGCAACTTCCCGCAGGGCCTGCTCCTTTTTTGAAATAAAACTGACTTCCCAATATGGGCAGTAAATCAACCGAACCTTTTCTAATTTTTGTTTAGGTGGGCCAAAAATGAATAGCTTTGGAATTTCTTCTTTTTGCACAATGGCTAATTCCCGCTGAAAAGCGTCGATGCCCTGATCAAAAGGAACAAGCAAATGGGATGATACCATATACTCCTCAAAATCCGGCATTGCCTTGACCACCACATGCCCGCCTGCAACCGCATCGCCTATGGTGTAATAAATGATGCGGCGCGGGCCGAATATCGGCCGGTCTTTTTCTGTTTGGATCATGCCCAACCAATAAGGCCAATAGACAAGCTGAGCGCTCCGAACGGTCGTGCTTTGGCTAAAGGTAAGCCGAGACTGCCGCTTCCGGGCCGCTTTCTTCGCTAAACAAACGGCGCGTTTCAGAGGCAAACGCTTTGAGGTTTCCTTGGGAACTGAAATCTTTACCATTTCACTTTGAAACAAAGATTCCTCATTGCAGCATGTAGCTTCATGGCTCGCCGTCAAAGCGCTCGACTGGATTTCAGGCATGCCATGCCTCTACCTGTTGCAGAGTTTCCGGTGAAGGTGCTTTGCTTGCAAGGCTGAAAACAACGATGCATACTACGCCAACAGGTATCGCTACGAAGATTTCCGTGAATTTGGGCATTTGGAATGCGAAAAAGCAGACCGCATAAGTGCTTGCCCCTGCAACGATGCTGACAAGCGCGCCAATTTCCGTGGTCCCTTTCCACCACAAACCCGCAAGTAGAGGAACCATCAGGCCTGATACTAGAAAGCCCATTGCCGCACTGTATAAAAGGGTAAGATATTTCGGGGGATTGAAGGATAGCAAGAGAACTATCAAGGATACGGAAAAGACCATAATACGCCCCAAATTGGCCTGTTTTTCCGGCGACATACCAGTTTGATGCAGGTTGACGATGATGTCATTAGCAATGGCAGCGGCAGCAGCCAAAAGCAACCCGGCTGCAGTGGACATGATCGCTGCAAAAATTCCCGCAGCGGCCAACCCCTTCCAAAAAGGATTAAAAATAATATCCAGCAGCATCAGGAAAGCCGCATCGGGATTTGGCACCTGCGCGCTACCGATGGTCGCCCTGGTAGCCGCACCGAGAACAATGCTCGTCAAGATAGAGAAGATTGTAATCAAAAACATTCCGCCGTTCATGGACACTCTGGCGCCAAATGGATTTTTGGTTGTGGAAACGCGCATAAGGATGTGGGGTGAGCATAACCCCACGCAAACCCATAAGAGGAAAAACGCGGCATAGGCCGACACAGGCATGGAAATCGTTCCAATATCCGGGAAATATCCAACCGCCGTGGCCATTGTGGCCTCAAATCCGCCGAAATGAAATAACGCCGCCAAGGAGCAAGCCACGACTACCAGCATCATGAGCATTCCTTGGATGAAATCGGCCCAAGTTACGGCCAGCATACCCCCAATTGCGACATAGAATGTAAAGATAATCCATGTCACAATCAGTCCAGTATTGTAGCTCACGCCTAGAAGATACTGCCCCACAGTGCCGGAAGCCTTCATTTGGGCCACCAAATAAATCGTGTAGGTAATTGCCACAATTATGGGCACCAGGTAGGATATGACCCGATTTGGAAAACGCATCTTGATAAACTCAGCCACTGTTTTCGCGCCGGCCTTGCGCATAGGTTGTGCCACCAGCAAGGAGCCAACCCCCAGTCCGGCACCCGCTCCCAGGTTGGCCGACAGGATGAAGGGAATGCCGAGTCCTGCGGCAAGGCCGATGTTGCCCATCATGCCTCCACCGCTCATAACCGTTGCCAATAGAGCAAAGGCATTAACACCAATGCCGATGTTGGTTTCGGCAGACCAATAACCCCCGGCGGTACGACTAGCGCGATTTTTGAAATAAAATCCGATACCAACGATGAACACGCAATAAGCTAAAACCACTGCAATCTCAACTACTTTCATCTTTTATTCCTCCTTTTTTCAAAACAGTTTGCAGTTCATTACTATGACGTGGGTGTTTCATTTTTTGACGCAATGATATTCCAGATTGGTATGAAAAGGGTTATAAGACTTAGCAGCCAGCTCTGCATGGTTAGGCCGTAAAATTTAATTGATAGGACTCCTGGAAGATGGGCAACGACAAACACCGAAAACAAGCAAGTCAGCGATACGATTGATGAATGTTCCAGCCGGAAGAATGAGTTGTCACGTTCCTTTTTCATTGATGCCTCCTTTGAATCGTTAAAGTATAATTAAACACATTTAGCCTCTTCCCTTTCGACAAGCTTTCGCCGAAGAATTTTACCAGGACCACTCACGGGTATGGAATTGATAAACTCGATTTCCCTCGGCCGTTTGTAGGTGGCCATCTTTTCCAAAGTCCAATCGATAATTTCCTGTTCGGTAATGCGGTTTTTGTTTTTGGCTTTAAGCACGATAAAGGCTTTGACGATCTGCCCGCGTCTTTTGTCATTCTTACCGATAACTGCAACTTGGGCCACAGCTGGATGTTTAATCAGAAAGCCTTCGACTTCTTCAGGAAAAACGCTGAATCCAGAGGACTTGATCATCTCTTTTTTGCGCCCCATCCAAGTAAGGAATCCCTCATCGTCAAGTTTGCCCATATCACCCGTATACAACCAGCCGTCCTTGAGTACTTCGTCCGTTTTTTCAGGGTTTTTCAGATACCCTTTGAAAAGGGCCGGGTTGGACAAAAGGATTTCCCCCATCTCATTGGGCTCACATTCCTCACGGGTTTCAAAATTGACAATCTTTATTTGCATATCGTCAAAAAACGGCACGCCGTGAGTTCCGTACTTTATCCGCTCCACGGGCATAGCCGTATCCATGGTATGGCTCTCGCTGAGCCCGTATGCGCACTCCAGCAAAATCCCCCCTTTGGTTACATCAGTCCATTTTTGGGCCAGTTCTTCGGTCAATTGGATGCCAAAACTTGTGCAGGGGTTGATACGCAAGGAGGCCAGATTATACTTGTCCAGGTCGGGATGATTGAGGACCTGATCGTTCATGATCGCAGTGGAATACCAGCGATTGCACTTGTAACTATCAATAGCAGCCATTACCGCTTCGGGTGTGTACCGGCTCAACAGGACAACGGTGCTCCCGTTATATATCTGGGCATGAAGCAGGGCCATGCCGGCGATATGGAATAGCGGCTGTGTGTTAAGAAAAACATCAAATTCTCCCATGTGAAACGCCAACCCGATACCAACACCTTTATAAAGTGCGCTATAGTAGGTCAGCATAGCTCCTTTGGGCATACCGGTGGTTCCAGAGGTGAAAATGAGAAGGGCTATATCGTTTTCCACATCAATTTTCACATCGAGTGCATTAGGTTCAATAGCTCGGATCGCTGCCATGAAGTTCACAGTCCCTTCGGGGTATTCATCTGTTGCGGGACGGCAATTTTTAAGTTCCTCCGGCAGAGGGAGTGTCGGGTTCTCGGGCAAAAATTCTGATTGCCGGGTCAACACAATCTTTTCAAGAGAGGTATTGTCCTTGATGTTGGTGATCACCGAGTACAGATTTTCATCGGCCATGATTACCTTGGCACACAGTTCGTTGACTTCGTATTCAAGCTCCCATTCTTTGAATAGCGGGCTGCAAGGGCCAACAATGGCACCAATACGCTGGATGCCGAAAAATGCGAAAATGAATTGCGGGCAGTTCTGCATGTACAGCGCCACGGCGTCGCCTTTGCACACACCATAGCTTGCCAGCAAATTGGCGCAGCATTCAACGTTACGATCAAGTTCCCGGTATGTGATTTCCGTCCCGTAATAGATCAGCGCCGGTTTGTCTGGCGTTCGCTGCGCATGATCTTTAATGTATTCATGGAGAGGTTTTTTTGCTCTAAGTTCGAGTTGCCTCGGTAGTGAAGGGGAGTGGTACCTTTTGTTCATCGCTTGGCTCCTTTTCTGATTATACACAAATGTGATGTCGGTTATTCAACATGGGTTATTGTTCGAGATAGCGTGCGATCCGGCGTTGGGCAGGATCGCCGGCCACGCAGATACTGGAAAGCTCTGTTTCGTATCGACTCGAAACGCTCAAGCTGGCATCTAAGGCTACCAGCAAGGAACGCTTGATCAGATGCAATGCAATAGGGGATTGCTCCATAAGCCTCCGGCTAATCTCGTCTACAACAGTTTCCAGTTCGCCCTCATTTGCAATTCTGTTGACCAGTCCCATCTCGAGCGCCTCTTTGGCACTTAGGGTCCCACCAAGCATAGTAATTTCAGCGGCCCGATGCTTTCCCACAAGCTTCGGCAGCATTCCGGTAGCCCCCATAAAGCCGAGATTCACCTCCTGGAAGCCAAATCGCGCCGCCGTATCAGCAACTATCAGATCGCATGAAATGGCCACAAGACATCCGCCACCAAAGGCAACCCCATTCACGGCGGCGATCACCGGCTTGGAAAGAGACATAATCCGCTCTGAGACACGCGTAAACAACATTCCAAATTTACGGTATTCATAAGCGCTCAGGTTGGCCAATTCTCGAATATCAGCACCGGCGATGAAGGCCTTGTTGCCTTCCCCTCGCAGGACCACAACCTGAACGCCGTCGTTCTGATCCAGTGCTTCCAATGTTGCCAGTAGATCCTTTAAGATTTCTGTGTTCAAGGCATTCATCTTTTTAGGCCGGTCAATCACAACACTGGCCTTTTTGCCCCCGATTTCAATACGGAGATGCTTCGTCATCTTACGCCTCCATTTTACCTTCAATATCATTGCAATCTACAAGGAATTCCGCTTCAACCGGCTCGATTCCGCACAACCGTTTGGCCAACAGTTGTTTTTGATCCATCCTGGATAACCTTTCGATCATTATGCGCTGAGCTTGTGGAGATCCCGCGCCATGTATTGATTCGGTCAGGTAACTCACGGCGGCCGATCCCAGGGTCATGTTTTCGATTAACCGTAGAATCCTCATGCGGTTTTCCATGGGCACCTCGTTTTTGCCGATCAAATATTTTCGGACCAAAGGGCCCGTCTCTTCCGATTCAAGATCCTGCTGAGACGGCATAGTCACCATCAGGCCGCCTGCAATATCTTGGGCCAAACGAGATATTTCAAACGGGAAGCGAGTTATGTTCTGCTTGTGAACATTCGCAAGAAGTGGATCCACAAAATAGGTTCCACTGGGCGCCTGCAGGCCTTCGCAGGCACATGCAATGCAACCGCAATAGAGGGTTTCATTCAGGTGGGTCATTTCGATCAACTTTTCCTTGATATGCGACGCTCCAGCGGTGCCATTGAATTCCGAAATCGTTCCGGAGGCACCAATCAACACATCACCCACACCAACCTTACAGGCATAACTCTGGCGGTGGTAAGAAGCGAAATTTTCAACCAAGGCACCGCTAAAACCATATTCGCCATTCATGAAAACTCTTTCCCAAGGCACGAAGACATCTTCAAAAATGATCATGGCTTCGTGTCCACCAAAAAACGGATTGCCCTGATCTATCTTTCCCACCTCAAGCTTCCGGGTATCACAGGATTGACGCCCGAGGATGTATGTTATCCCGGGGGCATCGCTAGGCACGGCAAAAGAAACGGCGTATGCTTTGTCAGCTTCCAAAAGTTTTCTAGTGGGCATCACAATAATTTCATGAGAGTTCAGGGCGCCGGTCTGGTGAATTTTAGCGCCACGAACCACGATGCCGTCCTCGTTTTCATCAACCACTCTCAGGTACAGATCCGGGTCTGCCTGGCGGTGTGGCGGTAAGGAGCGATCACCTTTTGGGTCTGTCATGGCACCGTCGCAAGTCAAATCGTTTTTCTGTACATAAGCCAAGTATTCTTTGAATCTTTCGTGATAAGTAGTTTTATGTTGGGCATCCTCATCATAAGTAACAATAGACAGTGCGTTTAAGGCATCCATACCCACGCAACGCTGAAAACAGCACCCAGTATGGGCTCCCAGAAGTCTGCCCATCTTGCTTTTCCAAATAAGATCCTCAACGCTCTGATGAATGTGGGTAAAACGATTGATTCGTTCGGAAGAAAGGTGAGAGATGGCCGTCATAACTTCCGAGAATTCGGCTCTTTGGGCCAATTCATATGTCATCGCTACCGCATTCATTGATGGGCGAATAATCGGGTGATCAACAACATTGTCCATACGCTTGCCGAATAGATAGACCACCCGTTTAAGTCTTCTGAGACTCTCCGTGTATTGTTTAGCCGTTTTCATTCCTATGCTGTCCTCCTTGAATTAACCACCGCCAGTGATGTTTAGTACTTCGCCTGTGATAAAATCGGAGCCGTTGGAAACAAGGAACCATACTGCGTCCAAAATGTCTTGTATTTCTCCCAGATGCCTACTGGGTATTGATTCGGCAACTTTATCTGAAAATTTCTTTTCAAGCGGAGAAGGTTTTGTGGACTTGATAAATCCCGGAACAATGCAATTCACATTCACACCGGCTGGTGCCAAATCCCGCGACAAAGCTCGGGTCATGGCCACGGTTGCGGACTTGACAATTTCATATTGGATGGAATCCTGGTAGTAATCCCACGCCCAGGGGGCCATGAACACGATACGTCCATAAGCCCGTTGGACCATGGTCTTACATAGGTATTCAGAAGATTTGTAGGCGTTTAGAAAATCTTTATATAGGCCGCCACCAGACTTGTTTTTAGCCGCTTTGAGGCCACTCAAAGCTGTGTTTCCTGCCCCCATGTCCTGAATGAAAATATTCACCGGACCATTTTCACGCTCAATACGTTCGAATAGTTCTGGTCCAAGGGGTCCGTCTTTGTCTGCTGAGTATAGTCCTATGGATTCGAGCTCACCGGATAGATTTTCGCAATTCTTCTCAATTCGGTCTATATAGATAATTACTTTCAGTCCTTTTTGGACCAGGAAGACGCTAAGCGCCTTGCTAAGCATCGTTCCACCATTGACAATAAGGGCACAGTTGCTCTTATGAGCTTTGGTTGCCGCTGGAAGTATTTTCCCCTGATCCTTCAGCAGCCCATTTAAAATTAGATCCATCATTGCCTGCTCAGCTTCACGGCGACTGACTATCCCCCTCAAGTCCCAGCGTTTTAGCACCCAGGCATCCAGCATCGACTTTATTAGATTCGCGGTCAATCGCACATTGCAGGGATTCAACAGACCATGGTTGGCACATTCATTAAGGGCTGCCTCCATTTTTCCCAACCGGTGTCTTTCGCGTCCAAGAAGTTCTTTCAGGTAGGTTTTGTTAAGAATATGGGATTCTTGGTACATCAGCAGAGTTGCTTCACTCCACCTATCCATAATCTTGAACTCACAATCAATTACTCCGCGTAGCCGTTCCAGGGGGTCACTCAAGCCCGCTACGCTACTATCACAAAGCTCCATGGATTTTCGGTAAAGAAAGTCGTGAATCAGGAAGAATATATCTTCCTTGCAACCCACATAATCATATATGTTTCCGTAACTGATGCCTGCATCCTCGGCCAAATCCTTCAGAGTGGTACCGTGAAAGCCTTTTTGTCCGAACAGTTTTATTCCGGACATGATCAATTGTTCCCGGCGCTTTGCAACAAGTTTCTGGTTCTTAATGTTGGTAGGAATCAATATCATAATGTTCTCTCTTAAAACGAATGGACATGTTTAAATTAAATCAATTATGACTGGTTAATCGGTTTCCGATTGACAAATCGGTATTAATATTAAACTACAAACTGTGTCAATAGCTTTTTTACTATCAGCATTTAAATATCGTTCATCTTATTGATATTGATGTGTAAAATTTTATTGAAAAAATCAAATGACAATGCCACTGAAATCAAAAGAAGTTGTTAAGCGGACCACTTTAGTCAAATTTCGTAGGCTTGCTGAATCTCTCAAGCCTCCGCTGGCATGGATTCCGAATTCCGACCATTTAGTCGGAAAAAGTGGTTTGCCTCTTCATCCGAATTGCCCGTGGCAGAATGATGTGATGAGGTAGGGAAATAGTTGACACTTTCTTAAGAGTGGATTTATTATTCGTGAGGAGTTGTCCAATGGAAAATGTCCGCTCATGAATTGTTATCCTTTTATGAAGTATTCAGAAACGGAAATTCTTAAGGATACCAATACAATCCTTGATTGATGAACAGGTTCTTCAAAATAGCCGGCCCGAAGCCAGAGACCCCGACCCGGCCATCAACGGAATTACCCATGCAGGTTATTGATCCACCGTATCGCTTCAACATCGCTGACTTTGCCCAGATAAATCTGGGTTGTTGACAGGTTCGAATGCCGGAGCAGCACCTTTGAAACGATTTCAAGCGTTGTTCCGGACCGGTGTTTTAACAACCGACGATCAGATCGGCTATTGTTAATGATACCAGAAATATTCATGAAAAAAATCCGGAAATAAAGACTCATGCTTATTGCAAGAAAGCTTAACTTTTGGAATATGGTCCTCGCTATTTTGACCGGTTCTCACAAAACAGCGAGGAACCAGAATATATAATGACGAGATGACAAAATGGCGTTTCCACAGTTAAACAACATGGCAATCAGTGTTGAAAAGCAAAGCCCTGTCACCATAACAAAGGCGACTTTTCCGCTCCGATATGGGACGTATTCAGAGATTAGAACCTCCGAATACGAATTCATTTTTAATTTAAACGGTGAAATAAAATTTATCCGGGGCCTGAATGTAAACTGGCCGCATCCCGCCGCGCAGCTCAAACGGACTGACGGCAATGACTGGGTGTACTATTCTCTCGGCGACGTTAGCGGTGATCGCGGCATTATTTCATGGATGGGCGAGTATTATCTGCCTTGCCTTCCCTATCCCAGCAACTCAGTATGGGAGGTTAACTATTTCACGGACCCCAGTATAATGAATGCGTTCGCAGCATGGTCTCAATTGTATGCCAATCTTTATGGTGCGCAAAAAGCCGGGCTGCATCCCAGGACCAGAGATTTGATAAACCGGATTTTGCAAAACCACGACGGCGTACTTTACGAGCGATCTCAGAAATTGAATTCAATCATCGGCGGACGGGTGACGGTTCTTCCACCAGATACGCGACACGTCGATTACGAGATCATTCCGATTATTATCGCAGACGGATGTCTATATCACTGTGATTTTTGCTGTGTCAAATCAGCACAAAATTTTCATAAACGTTCTTTAAGCGAAATAACCGAACAGATACAGCAACTTAAAATACATTATGGTCGTAATGTTCAGAATTCAAATGCACTGTTTTTAGGAAATCACGACGCACTCTCAGCTGGGGATGAATTAATATGTTTCACAGCATCTGAAGCATTCAAATCTTTTTACTTTGGAAACGGGCGTACTAAGATTCCTTTCCTTTTTTTGTTTGGTAGCGTGGATTCTCTACTCAATTCTAATAATGAACTATTTGAGAAACTCAGTCAACTTCCTTACTATACCTACGTTAACATTGGATTCGAGTCTATTGACACATCAACTTTAAATTTCATTGGAAAACCTGTCAATGTACCAAAGGTTCGAGCTGCTTTCAGGAAAATGATAGAGATAAATGATAATTATACAAACATTGAGATTACAGGCAATTTTCTGCTGGGTGAACAACTTTCGCCTGAACACTACGATTCCCTTACTAAGTTACTTTGCAACACATCAAGTCCATCAAATGGAAGGGGCGGTATTTACTTATCCCCATTAAAGGATAGCCCTAAAAGGCGTGAATTATTACCTCGCTTTTTTGAAATAAAGAAACAGAGTAGACTGCCAGTATATGTTTATTTGATTCAGCGATTTTAGTGAAAAAAGAAAAAATTTCAGATGAAGACAATTACATAACCGTCTTGCCTCAGACGGAAATGGACAATAGAGCCGGTTGAGTTAATGGGCATCCGGATAATCCGGGCATTTCGATTTTGTCATATACTTGTTGCCGTTTAAGTTTGCGTTGTTCCCGTGCGGCTTCTA
>Ga0268283_1000752_pt1 | contig 18285 bp, 7 predicted proteins | sample saktaG_13_FD_190140 | JGI IMG/M metagenome (GOLD analysis project Ga0268283, IMG submission 190140) | Saline water microbial communities from Sakinaw Lake, British Columbia, Canada - sak_2013_06_06_36m | ecosystem: Environmental > Aquatic > Non-marine Saline and Alkaline > Saline ... | reverse complement strand
GCATTAAGTATTGGCAATTTCACCCCGAACAATTCGTGTTCGCGCTCTTCCAGTGCTCTTTGTTCATGAAGATTTCTCACTTCATTATCTGCAAGTTGTTCTAACTTCATCCGTTTTTCATCATCAGTGAGTTCCAGACTCTCTGCAATACTTTGAATTTCCCTGTGAATATCTCCAAGTATTTCTTCACATTCTCCGATACTTTCTTCAAAAATTCCTATCCGCAACAGACATCTGCTGTAAATATCGGCGTCGATTGTTCCTTGAGTAATAAGATTGTAGATGGCCACGGCTTCACTTTTTTGTCCACGACGATCAATTCGCCCTATCCTTTGTTCGATACGCATCGGATTCCAAGGAAGATCATAATTAACAATGGTATCACAAAACTGGTAGTCCAAACCTTCACAACCAACCTCGGAAAACAGCATCACATCAAGTGCATCTACAGAATCTTTCGGTAGTTCGAAAAGTTTACGAATTGCCATACGTTCATCATCATTTATATCGCCATGAATAAGCCCAACTCTTATTCCCGCTTCTTTTAGTCGTCTTTCCAAATAGGCAAGCGTATGACGAAAGCTGCTAAATATCATGATCTTGTTGTTGTTCATCAAGAGCTTTTCAGACAATATTTTCCATAGTGAATCAAATTTGGGATCATTTGGTGACAGAGCCAATAATTGGTTAGAAATACAGCTGGAAAGAGTACTCAAAATGTCAATGGCGTCCATTTCAAAAATAACACCCTCTGTGCTTTCTTGTTCTTGAATTTGGGAAAGACGACGGTCTAACAAATCAGATATGAAAGGATTGAGTCCGAAAATGCAGCTTGCAATCTGCCGGTGAATTGTTGACATCATGAATCTGACGTTCTGATTCCCATGAATCGCCGCCAATGCGGTAGCTTCAAATTCCAAAACTGCATTGTAGAGAGTTTCCTGGTCCGGTGTAAACGAGGTTTCTATTGTTTCAGGCTTTCGGATACAGAAAGATTCGATATCCCGCCTTCTGGTCCGGTTGATTAGTCGCGAAAAGCTGTGGAACAGCTCAATTTCGCGAATGGCTAAAACCCTTTCTTCTCGTGTAAGTTCCCTCTCAGATAGTTTGCCGCAAACTTCATGAAATGCGGGATTTTGACTGAGAATTGCATGTCCCCATAATGTTTCCGATGCCTGCAGCAAGGCTGTCATCGTCAGGTCTTGCCAATTTTCACCGCCTGAACGTGCTTGTTTGATGGCTTCATTAATAAAAACATTTGGTTCGGCCATTCTGTGAAAAGTCTCTTTATCAATCACAATATCCGGACGTAACAGATTCAGTAGGGTAAACAAATCTTGGTTTCCGAGCTGAATGGGAGTTGCCGAAAGAAAAACAACCGCTTCAGCGTTTTCACAGAAATAACGCACCGCCTGATGGGCAAAAGTCGCCGAATTTCTCACATGCTGAGCCTCATCGACAATGACAAGGTCAAATCGGGCAGGTGGGTCAAGGGCACGCAAACCTATCTGTTGATTTCTGCCAATGGTGCTACCATCCAGGAGTTTTTCATCAAATAGGGAATATGGAACGATGGCTTTCTTTTTACTGTCCGGCCATTCACCGTCACGGTCGCTTTCCTCGATACAGTGGCGTATTGATTCACCGTCAAGGTGAACGAAATGCTCATCAAAACGCTTCATTTCCAGTTCCCATTTGCGCTCGGCAACAAGTGGCTTTGGGCAGATTATTAGAACGGATTCAATATTGCTTCTTGCCTGGAGTTCGCGGAGTATAAGGCCAGCTTCTATGGTTTTTCCAACGCCTACACCATCAGCAATCAAAAGACGGGGCTGATCGGATCTGATAATTTTCAGCGCTGGTCTGAACTGATATGGTACAAAGTCTATTCTTGCAGCATTAAGGGAATATAGAGTTGAAAGAGATGGGTGATTTATCTGCAATCCGGTAAGAAGGCTGTGCAGCTCTTTTAGTGACACATAGTCTCTTTTTTCTTTCTGAATGACAGCCTGCAACTGAGATGAATAAAAAGGTTGTGCTTTGCCATCTAGAAATACGGTGTAACGCAGGGAGGGAAGCTGTCCAATAATTTCGATGACTGGTCCGATTTTTGACGATTCGCTCTTCAGAGAAACAATACTTCCGATGCGAATATTGTCCTCTGTTAATGCATTTATTACAGAACCCTTATTGTCGGTAAACTGCATTGTTTCCGAGGTTGAACCAACTGAGTTTTCAGCCAGAATTGCCATTTTCAGTTGCTTGATATCCGAAATTTTCATCTCCGGAGCGCCAATCGTTGCCATAACACGTTGAAGGGTATCCAAATCCCGGTATGCTTCATCTGGATCAATTCCGTGAGTGTCTGGATGCGCCCAACGGTTGCGAACCGTTTGCATCTCTTTGACAAAGTTGCGTTCCTGATTGGTGAATCGAAATTTTTGGGAAATTGGATACCAATTGTGATCCAACACCCGAAGAAGTGCCGCGAGATCAAGCTGATCAAGGGAGGTGATTTTCTGGCGTTCGATGCGCTCACGTTGCTGATATGACAAGGTTGGAAGGACAAGAGAAACCCACCACTGTTCATCCAATAACGGTAAGGATGTATAAAGCCAGCGGCTGAGTTCTTTTGTGGCTTCCAGAAGAAGTTCAGATAAATTCAATGATATTGTACTGGTTTTCATTGTTGCTTTCCTTATTTGGTTAAATCATCAAACATCTGGCCCCGTTATGAGTTGATGGTACTATCCGAAATGGTTATTTTAACCATAGAGTTATGGCTATTTTTATCAGTTCATCAAGGGTTGGCAACTTTCTGGGAAATGAGCACCCGCCAGCGACCACTCTTGTCCGAACCGATTCGTTCGATAATAGCTTTTTGTTTCAATTGATTGATATTGCTTCGAATGGCTTCTCTTGATTTACCGGTTAAAGCTGCCAGCCGGTCATAAGTGATATCTGGATTGACAGACATGTTTGAAACGATCGTTTGCTGCAGAGTAGATAATTTTACAGGCAACTTTTCATGCAACTTTACAGGCAAGTCTTCAGGCAAATGGGTCCTCTTTTCGCCATCCGATCCCACGGAGGAACGGAGTAATTCAACCCTGAAGAAATCGCCCATCTCGCTCAGTTGTATCGAAACCCCGCCGTGGTCTTTAAGCATCCGCCGGATGCGGACAAATCCGGTTCCATATTTTTCAATGTCCCCGCTCAGATAAAAAGCCTCGGCCAGCAGCCGGTTGCGCAGAGAAGAGACATAATCGTCCCGCTGAAGGTCCTCGATGGTCAAATGACCATAAAGCCTGCCCGGGTTGGCGAACACAATGCGATCGTCGAAAATTTTGATCACGATATCGGAAGTGCTTTTATAATCTCTATGAACCACGGAATTCAGCAGCACCTCCCGAATGACTTCTATGGGATATTGCCAGCGCTCGGTGCGCTGCAGACTGCCGTCAAATTCATACGAGAGATTGATATGCTTTTTTATAAAAATCAGGGCTTCTTCCAGTGCTTCGGGCAAAGGTTCTTTGATCAACAGATCATCGATGATCGTGTCCGCCGCCTTGAAACGGCCGATATGGATGGAATAACCATGATTGCCGAACAACAGCATAGCTGCAAGGGTGGGGCTGCCGTTCTGGATCATTTTGAGTTTGGTCAGATTCATCAGCAGGTCATCCAGCAAATTGATCCGGCCTCTTGAGTTTACCCTGTCGATAAAGCGATTCATGAGGGATTCGTCCAGGGATGACAGGTTGTCTTTCAGCGGATAGGCATCAAAAGAAATGTTCAGGCTCTGCTGTTGCAGATCGACGATTTCATCCAAACTCAGCAGGTGATTGCTGTTTTTAACGCGACGGTAGTAGCGATTTTTACAGGCAATGGGCTTAATGGGGTATTCCCGGACCTCAAAAACCAGCACGGCTTTACCATCTATTTCGTACAGATCGACATGCGGCAGAATCTGGGGATAGGTGGCGAGCTTGATTTCATTGAGATATTGCTGGATCGTTTCGGCCCCGATGCGGATGCCGGATACTTTGCCATTGCTATCGACACCCACCACCACACGGCCGCCACGGGAATTGGCAAAGGCAGTCAGGCTGATGATCGCTTCCTTGCCGAAGGTTTTCTTAAATTCCAGTATCTCCGATTCGGGCGACTGGATCAGTTGATGGATGTCCATGATATCACTCTCCATCCAATTGGCGCTGAAAAAATGAAAAGGCTCGCTCGTAATCAGTTTCGCGATCCACTCTGGAAAACGGGGGATAATAAGTTTGGGTGACGGTTTGAAGACCGTCGTCGATTGGCCAGGAAATAGTGAGCGGGCTGTGGCCGTCCCAGTTGGCGCGGGCTTCCCGGAACTCTTTGGCCCCGGGGTTTTTACGGACCGTGTTGGGGATATGCCGGCCTTTGGCATCATATTCATCGTTCTTTTCGTAGTGCCGCATCACGGGAAACTGCACCCGGTAAAGGGAGATCAGTTCCTCCAGAGTCAGCCCGAGGGCCAGCGCTACCAGCACATCGATTTCCAGCAAGGCCTGCCTTCGGGCAAAATCACTGCGAAGGGGCGTTTTCCAGTCCCAGGCAGCCGGGTTCAGCTTCTGCCAGGGATGCTCGAATTCATGCACCAGCCGGGGATCGTCAGGGGTCCATTGTTGTTGAGCAATCCAGGGTCCTGCCACTTCCTGCCAGAGGGCTGCATAGGGCCTTGTCAGGCAGTTGAGGCGAAGACCGCGAGCAATAAGCTGTTGATGGAACGCTTTGTCAACACAAGGCAATATCTCCAGAGTAGATCCATAAATATCTGATTTTCCGCTTAACCTCAAAAAAAAGTCATATACCAGCGATGTCGCCACAGTGTTAAAAACAACCAGATCTTTTGAAATTGCGAAGGTTAGTGAAAGAACCGGATGGATGTGGCATACACCAGGAGGCATAATTGCTGGTATTAGAGATCTTTCAGTACTCATACTGCATCGTCTGCGGTTTACGTACCGGTAACAACTTGAAATTGGCCGAGGCAGACATGTCAGATTTACATCTTTTTCTGCCGATTGTCGGACCTGAAAAGCCTCCAGTGTGAGTTTGATACGCTCCAAGTTGTTTTCTTCGGGATGGGCGATCATCCAGCTCAGGATTTTGGGAATGTCGCCCTGGGCTTCTGAAAGACAGATGAACTGACGGGCTGTACGGGCGCCTGGTCGGGATGGATCAATGCCATAGAACCGGGGCGGTTCTCCCAGCAGGATTTTCCATGCCTGCTCCTCAGCTTCATTTCTGACAGGCCAAAATCCCGGCAGGGAGGGCTTGGGCCATTCCACAATGGCGTTATAAAACGCTCTTTTTTCATCATTGCGGTTTCCTGGCCGGAAGGACGCTCGGGGCAGGTAATCCTCGGGAATTTCGGTCAGGTCGATGTCATCATAGGCTTTGTTATGGGTGCAAGCGTTTCGGGGAGATTTGTTATAAGGCGTACCCACATAAAAATGGGGGCCGCTCAGGACCCAGTCCTCAGCACATGACGGCTGAAAACTGGGGTTGTCCTGTCGGGTGATGATACCGTCTCTCTGTGCATTTACCTCATTAAACATCTGCGTAGGATAGTATTGTTCCTTCAAATCTGAAAGCCGTTTGGTCGCCTGTGAGAGCTTTTCAATCACTTTCAGAATTGGCTGGCCATGGATCTGTGGAAGCCGGGATTGCAGCGGATTGGTGTCTTTTTCCTCAAAGAGCGTGGCAAAAAGCGCCAGTTCTTCTGATGTGATGTTCACGATCCGCAGGGAATGCGGCCGGATTTCCCATTTTCCGTCTTCAGTTTTGATCCCTGGAAGAGGGTCTGCCGGCCGGGCATGACCCCGGCTGGCACGCAGGGTCTGGGGTAGAAACAGGTTGGACATATGCTTAAACTGGACGGACTCACGGGGTTGCCCGTAAATATTAATGCTGAAGCAGGGATGGTTATCAACATCTTTAAACAAGGCGAGCTCGTTACTGAACTGAAAATGCCCACGTAACCGGGGATAAATTTCCGAACGTAGCTTGCCACCAGCAGCGTCATCATAAGTGCCTTCCGGATGCAGGAACCCTGCAATGCCTGAAAAAGACATGAGCTGCCAAGCTCTGACCATAAAATTCTTGTAAAGGTTGGTTCGTATGCCTTTTAATTCATCGTAATTTCGAAATGAGTTCAAAAAAGAGCTTATTCCAGTATTCGATCTGATGACATCGGTGTAAAAAGTCAAAGCATTTTTATTTTCTAGTAACTTGGAACGTTTTCTGTTTATTTCGGCACTCTTTGCAGCGGATATTCCCAATTTTGGTTCAATTTCAGATAATACAGCTGCCTCGTTCCAGTCTGCCAACATCCATGGCGGGTTACCGACAATCAGATCAAACCCCGGAAGTTCAGGGTATGGCCCTAAAATCTCGGGGAATATCAACTCCCAGTGATGAAAGTGCTGGGCATCGGAAAGGGTCCGGGTCAAACCAAGCCATGACACGGTATCAGTCAGGGCTTGGGTATCCGGGACGGTCTCTCCGGCCGCATTCACAAGTACATCGATATCAAACCCCAATTGTGCAGAAAGAAAAGGGCGAAGTTCCCTGACCGGGGGTGTATCCCCCAAAAGAAGACTGGCGGCAGCCAGAAAACTCTCCCGCCGGGGAAGCTCATCCGAGCGGTCCAGGGGCCAGAACCAGAGGGCGCACCAGGTATCCATCAACAGTTTCAGCCGCTGGAAGCTGCCGCTGTTGGATTCCAGGTCCTGACGGATTTTTTCCTGGTCGGCCAGAGACGGTCCGGGGGCGAGTGCCTCCGGGCTGTCGGATGGGGTTGGCCATACCGATGCGGTGCATGCGGTTTTCTCAAGGGCCGCCTTTCTTTCTTGGGTGTAGCGTTGCCAGTGCAAGTCCACCAGATCGCAGATGGTCAGGGCCTGTTTGAGTTCCTGCTGCGACCATTTGGTTTTGACCTGAGTCTTCTGCCACGATTTGACCGTTTCACAAGGCAGCGGCCAGAATTGGCGCATCAGGCTGTCCCGGTGGGCCGGGGCCATGTCCGGATCAAATACCAGAAAGTGATAGATCTCATTTGCGTGGCGAGGTTCGCCGGGTTTCAGCAGGCGGGGCGTTTCTGAATCCGCACCAAAGTGTTTGCCCGCTTTCAGTTGTGCGGTGGTCCATACCTGACGTCTTGCGCCGATCAGGGAATTCCCGCAGCGAAGCCGCATCCCGAACCAGGGGGTGGCGCCGGGCTTGAACTGATCCGGTTCACCGTTGATGCTTTCCTGGATCAGGAGACGATGAATGCTGCCCAGCCAGAGGGACAATGCGCCCAGTTGGACCGCGGTGTCATTTAAATCCACGCCGTAAGCATTTCGGGTAATGATGTAATGTTTAACCCGGAGTAGCTCATCCCGGTAACGCGCCGGATCGATGGTTTTTCCGGTCTGCTTCTGCTTCAGTTTCAGGTACAGGGCGGCCAGTTGTTCGGCAGTCTCATTGATGAAAGTGCCGCTGCCCATGGAGAGTTCGCAAATTTTAAGTACCAGGATACGATCGGCATCCTCAGGGCCAAAACCTTTCAGCAGCTCCCGCAAGGCTTCTTCCACCAGACATTGGGTCAACACTTCCGGCGTGTAATAGGAAGCGGACTGCTCGCGGTCGATGCCTGAAAGGTGCAGGATAAAGCTGCCTTTTGGATAGATGCGCGGCTTGCGACCCAGGTCGTTTTCGTCAAGCGCCTGCACTTCGTCTTGATGGAATTCGGCAAGCCGCTCTCGGGGCACAAACCAGGTGGGCGTTTTCTTGTCCTTGAAACTGCTCCCGGCCGGTTTGACCTGAATCATGTCTTCGGGAGCGAACATGCCCCGGTAGGAGAGCAGCCCTTCATAGACCGCGCCCAGTTGGTGAATGCCCAGCTCTGCGTAATTCACCCGGCCCGTGCTCTTTGCGGCATCATCCCGGCTGAGGGACAGGAGGCGGACAACCTGCTGCAGGCAGCGGTTGCCAAGACGGGCATTGTCCAGAAGAGGCGTGCTGCCGGGATCAAACAGGGTGGCGGTGAGGGGCTGGATGGAAAAAGCCCGGACCCTTTCCCCTTCGGGAATCTGCAACTGTTTGGAGATATGGGAAACCGGGTTGAATCCCTCGTGAATGATCCCAAAGAGTTTTTTTAGGTGATGCTGAAAATAAAGCCCTTCCTCGGTGGAGGGGGTAAGGGGCGCCAGTTCCAGGTCCCGCAGAGCCTCAAGGCTGTATCCGTAGCGGTAGGCTTCGTCGGACATGGGGAGAATGCCCAACTCACCCCCCCTGGACTCGGCGTAAAAACAAAAAAGCAGCCGATAGACAAAAATCAGGGCTTCCCGTCTGAGATCTTCGGCGGTAATCTCTTCGTTCCCGCCCGGCAGATACTCGTTTTTCAGCCTGCGGGATACCATGGACAGGTTGCGCCGGCGCCGGTCTTCCACCCATTCGTTTGCCAGAAGATAAATGGCCTCACGGACGGCTTCCTGCAATTTATCCGTGACCCCATGGGCAAAACGGTGGCTTTGTTCCTCGATCCGATCGTGCAGCACCGCATCGGATTCACCGTTCGGGCAAAGGGTCTCCGCCGAGAGAAAAGCAGCTATGTGCTCAAATGTGTCTTTTTCTTTTCGGCCAAAGGCATCGTCCAGATCAAAAGCCAGGTATCGTCCTTGGGAAAACGTCCGCTGATCCAGCAAAACTACCTGGCTGCCGGCCAGAAACAGCACCCAGCGGGGCGCGTCCTCCTCGGTCAGAAGCCTGCCGATGGCCCGGCTCCAGTCTCCGTCGAAAAGTTTGAGCTCGGCACTAGTCTGCTGGTGGGCCGCTGGTTGCATTTCAAGGGGATTTTCAGATGGCATGCCGTCTTTGAGACTGGCGTCCGGCAGGCAGAAAAAGGTTTCGCAGATGACCAGCCAGGGCTTGCCGTACCGGTTGATGCGGTTTAAAGTGGGTACATGAGCCGAGCGGCCGGCCACGGGCAGATCCAGCGGCGAAAGTTCAGAATAGCCCAGGGCATCCAGAAATTGGGCATGCCAGCCGGCCAGTTCTTCATCCTGCCCTCGCAGATCCGGCCGGTCGTATTCCAGGGCCGCCGCTTTGGCGCTGAAATAGCGGACCGAAAGGGCCTGAACCCGGCGCGGAGGCGCCTGAGCGCCCTGCTGACGCCATCCGGAGATCAGCTCTTTTAAATCCCTTGCAAAGGCGCTGTCCAGGTAATGGGAGCTGTAATATTCCCCCACATTGGCGATACTGGTATCGAGCGGCATCAGGCCTTTCCTCCGATTACCAGAAGAAGCTGGGTGGAAGGCTCGCTGGCTGCCCGGAAGTGGGTATCCCGCCAGTTTTGTTGCCGGTCTTTGATATATTCCGCCATCTCATCCAGTAACCGGCGATATTGTCGGGCCTTGGGGTGATTGGGGCCTATCTCTTTGATGGCTGCCTCAAGCAGCTCCTGCCTGCGGTTGCGCCAGTTGCGAAGGCGTCTTTCTTCATTTTTGAGCAAAGGCTGAAGTTGTTTTTCCCGCTCCCCCAGCAGGTGCTTGAGGTAAAGCAGGCTTTCCGCCACCGCGGCATGCATCAGAAGATGGGCGGCTTCCAGGTTGGGAGCCTCTCCCGTGTTGGCCAGTTTTTGAAAATTGGCGGCTGCAAGCGCTTCCTCCAGGGGAAGCCTCCGGATCAGGCCTTTTTTGCCGAACGAGATGGCATGTGCATCCACGATCAGGGATGAGCCGGCCACAGAGCTGACCTGGCCCATGAAGCAAAAGCAGAGCTCGCCCGGATCAAATCGGTCCGTCACGACAAACGGCGCCTCGTCACGTTTGACTTCCATGACCAGCCTTTCCGTGATCCACTGCTGGATGGGGTGGGCCTCGCTGCAAAAAAGCTCCCTGGCCCAGTAGCCAGAGGTATTGCGCGCGGCCTCGATGGCCAGACTGACCCGGTCCGTGTCATCGGTCAGTCGAAACTCCCCGTTTTCGGGCCAGGCTTCCATGGGAATGGCAGTGGCCCCGAAAACCACATCCGTTTTTAAGCTCGATGCGCCCAATCGTCTTTTCAGATCTTCCGGAGCCGTCAGCATTATAAAGCCGCCATGATCTTCTATGGGCGGATAATCGGAGTTCTTTTCCCGCAAAAAGGCATAGCCTTTCAGCAGGAATTCCCGGTCTGAAAAAAGCCGCAGCCGTCCTGCCGCGCCCTGCGGCAAGTCAGCCTCCTCCCCCCAGCGGGGGGAGGTCGGGAGGGGGGATGGGGAGTATTGAGATTTTGATTCAGAAGCAGGGGTGTCCGCTGTGCCCAGCAGAAAATCCAGGTATTCGTCGTTTCCGGCAATGCTTGCCTCCCTCAGCATGGCCTCCAGCGCGGCGGACTCCGGCGAGGCTTCAGGGGCCTGATGATTCAAAACGGATGGATCATTGGCCAGAATTCCCTGATTGGCGATATAGGCCTCTTCAGCCTCCGGGTCGTAGAGCTGAAGGACGCTTTCCCCGGATTGCCGCAGCCGATTTATTTCCTCCACCTTTTCGATCAGGCGCTGGAAAATGGCCATATCCCCCTTTAAAATCCCCTGATCGGTGTGGACCATGAGATAACGCAATTGCGGCGGGCATTTCTGTCCGATCCGGTCGATCCGTCCATTTCTCTGAATCAGGGTGATGATGGACCAGGGCAGGTCGTAGTGAATGATATGGTGGCACTGGTGGTGAAGGTTGATGCCTTCGGAAGCGACTTCGGTTGCGATCAGCAGGCGGACCGGTGCGGAACCCGTTCCGAAAGCTTCCACGGTATTCATCAGATGGCTGTCCGGCGTGGAGCCGTTGATGGCTGCGATGGTTTGCCCGGCCTGATCCTCGAAGCGAGCGCTGTACGTGATGTTGAAGTCCTGGGCCAGTGCAGGGGCCAGGGACAACTGGGTCCGCGGGGATTCCGTGAACACCAGGACTCTGGGGCTGTCTGCCCGTCCCGTCCAGCCGATATCCCCAAGCGCTTTGACCAGCAGCCGGTAACGGGAGGAGCCGGTGATATCGAGTTTGTCCAGATGGTTCTGAAGGCGCTGGAGATAGGGCATCTCCGGGCTGTCCGGTTCATTGGCCTGAAGGTGCTGGATGCGTTTTCGGACGGTTATGGCGCAGGCTTCCGGGCTGGACAAAAAGAGTTTATAAAGCACGTACTGAACCATGGGATGCTGCTGCCAGCCGCGGGCATTCAAAACAGGAGCGGGGGGCGAGGGATGAGGGGTCTCAACAATGGCGTGCTGCCGACATCCATGGGCAGTGCCGTCTGCGACAGTCGCCGACACCTGCCGGAGTTCACCCAATATTTTATAGATTTCCTCTTCTTCCGGAGAGGCGTTCGCCGTGGTCTGGCTGATGGGAATGACCTGCCGCTCGGTCAGCATCTCCCCGGCATCGGCTCTGGCGTCTTCCTTGAAGCGCATGAGAATAAAATGCTTGATGTCGTCGCGGCTGTATTCCCGGAAGGCCGGGTCCGGAATTACCGAAGGATCCAGCAGGGAAATCAGCCTGCCGAAAGTTTCCCGCTTGCCGTTGTGGGGGGTGGCCGTGGTGAGCAGAATGCTATTGGTCCGGCGGGCCAGTTGGCGGGCCAGGCGATAGCTGAGGTTTCGCTCCGGAATGCTTGCCCCGGCCACGTTATGGGCTTCATCGATGATGACCACATCCCAGTGGGTGTCTTTGAGAAAATGTTCGTACCGGCCGACATTTTTCAGGGTATCCAGACTGATGATCACCCGGTGGTAAACTTCAAAGGGATTCTTGTTTGCCGGGATGCGGAGCCGCAGGCGGGCGATGCCGGTGGAGTCCAGGCGCACCAAAGGGATGGAAAACCGGTTCCAGAGTTCCGCCTGGAACTGGGTGAGCATCGATTTTTTGGCAAGCACCAGAATCCGGTTGGCCCGGCCCCGCCGCAGAAGCTCTGTAAGAATCATCCCCACCTGGATGGTTTTGCCCAGACCCACGGCATCGGCCAGCAGCAGTCGGGGACGAAGCTGGTGCAGGGCTCTTCTGACGGTTTCTTTCTGGAACGCCATGGGCCTGAAAACACCCATGCCATTGAAATCCGGTTCGATGCCGATGGCAGGCATTTGCCGGAGCCTGGCGCCCATGAACAGCTTGGAAAGCTGATAGCCGTTGGAGATGTCGGCGACCAGCCGGGTCTGCCGGGGGTCCACCGGCGTAATATCATCCAACTGGCTTAAAAAGATGGCTTCGTGCCCCCGCACCAGATCGTCGGCGCCGACACAGTGAACCTGGTATGCAATGGGCTCATGGCCGGTGATATTCACCCGGGTCACCAGCCATTCCGCATCCCGGCACAATACCCGCATGCCGGGAGCTATGGCTGAAATTGGGACAGTCGTTTTTTGTATTTTCGGTTTTGATGGCAGCTTCGGCTTTTCCTGGACCGTTTCCACATCCAGACAAAGATCCGCCCTGCCGGCGAATTTCAGGCAGGCGTTGACCACTTCTGCATCATCGTCAAAGCCGATGGGGGAGTTGAAATCATCCTCGATGCCGTCTGCGGTCGTGAAATACCGCATCATCGCCTTGCACCAGGATTGCGCTATCGACGGGATGCTGTCCCATTCCAGCACCAGGATTTGGAACACACCGACAATCGCTTCAGCGGTCTGTACATCGATGTGGCTATTGCTGCCGGATGCTTCCTGTACTTTTTCGAAATGATCCAGCGCTTCTTTGAGGAGTTGATCCGGATTGAAGTTTTTTGCCGCATTCTGACATTGAATGAGGGTCCTTTCGATGGAATCAATCAGTCCTTCGGGGTAAAGTCCCACAAGCAGTCCCTTATTCTTTCTTCAGATTGCAGCAAGCAGTCAATTCCTGTAAAATATCAATGGATAAACGTGACATAAAACCATATTGGAGTCAAGCAAGACATTGTGTTCTGTCCTCCGAAACTGTCTGTTGTTCCATTATGCAAAATCTGATATGAAAAAAAATTACCTATTGGAGGAAATTATGAACAAATTGGAATTGATATCTGCTCTGAGAGAAAAAACAGACCTGAGCAAACCGGAAGCCTCAACAGTCGTTGAGCTGTTTGTAGACAACATGGCAGATGCCCTTGCCCGGGGTGATCGGGTGGAGATCCGGGGCCTGTGCAGTTTTTCTGTCAAGAAGTACAAGAGCTATACCGGCAGAAATCCGAAAACCGGAGAAGAGGTGACAATCAAAACGAAGAAGCTGCCATTTTTCAAGGCGGGGAAAGAGTTAAAGCTGAGGGTGAATCGGTAGGAAAGAGATATTTTAGAACTTTTCTTTATTCATTTTTCGCATTATGGCGTCTATCGAATTGAAAACGATCGGTTTTCATTTTCGGTAGTTATTGTTGAGCCTTTCCAAACTGCCAGGTATTGCGGATAGGATGTTTTTCCCTAACGATCAGATTCCAGCATCAGATCCAGCTTTCGCTCAATATTTGCTTTCAGGAATAGCAGGGGATCCGGCCAGGGATGCCCGATATCCTCGCGATCCATTTCGTAAGGCGGCAGGCCATCATCTTTTTGAGCGCCGTAGCTGAATGCACGATACACCAGCCGAGCACCATGAAGATACTGTGATATTGCTGGCACGAAAACAATGCCATCAGCGCCGGCCTCCTTGGTACTCATGATGTATTCCTGATAAAAACAGCAGCCTTCATTGCCCGTCTTATCTGGAGTCAGCAGCTTCATTTGCGGTTTAGTTCTCCTTGAGACAGGGTAAATGAACTCAATCCGGTCCATCTCCTTCCATGCTTTCCCTTCAAAGGCAAAAACCGCCAAGAACTGCTCATCATCCCCTTCAGATTCGGCGACAGCATAAACCATCGCGTAACACTTCGCTTCTGCCGAATAGATTTGGTAAGCTTTCACATAAGGGTTCCCGGGAATTCTCCAGGGTTTGTCGGGCGGAGCCGCAACCTGCTTGATCATTGGAATATGAAGTATCATGTTCGGTCGCAGGATTGATCCCGTCAAACCATTGAAAGCCATCAAAGCTGCGGGGGTCATTTTCACTTTGGCAGCGATGCTCGCAAGTGATTGTCCCTTGGTCACCTGATGCGAAGCATTTTCCCAAACCAGGGACGTTCCTTCCGCCCATGCGAAGGTTGCACTGCATATCAATATTGCCACTGCCAAAATGGTACCCGTAACCCGAGAACCTGCTGTCCGTTTCATCTACATCCCTTTCTGCAATGTTAAAACCATTTTCTCCATGCTTTCTTGATTGATACAAAATAAAGCAAGATTTCATTTTATATTAATCATTCTGATTTATCTGCTCCATTTAAAGAATGCCATTGACATATAATCACAAAGAATCCTGCTGCGCAGACCGATGGCAGTGGTCAACCAGGGGAAAAAGAAGTAGGGTCTGAGTTAAACACAACACAAAGGCGGGATGTTTCACGCTTATGATAGCAATCCGACCAGCTTGGATTTGTCATGTGTTGCAAGCTCTCCATAAATAATGGCTGAAAGCTCAATCAAATTGCGGATCCTGTCGCACTTATGCGGTGCGGGTGTGTGTATATTACCAAAGCATGCAAATGAGTCGTATATGCAGGGACCCCCGCAAAGATATCTGGCCCAGCAACCCGTGCAGGTCTTGTCAACCTGCTCATGCAAGTTGAAGTAGCGTTCCCGGCGGGTTTCATCAACACCATCCCATAAATTTCCAAGAGCAAAGTCGGGCATTCCCACAAAGCGATGGCAGGCATATAGTGTTCCGTCCAGGTTGATGGCAAGCGTCCCTCTGCCTACGGAGCAGCGATATGGCCTGGGGACACCTTTGTTAAGGAATCTCATATACTGAAGAATAGGCAGATATTTGGTATCGTTTAGAATCACTGAATCCAGCATTCTGGAAAATATCTGCTTTTCAGATAATGTGAATGTTTTCATGCTGTCATCTGCCATGTGAAGATCTGGTTTTTCAGGAACCGTGGCCGTGGTGATGGCAAGCCTGGATATCCCAATGCCATGAAAAAAGTTTAACAGCATGTCGGCATGGGGGTAATTTTTTGTAACAACAGCATTTACAGTCAGCTTTTCTACAGGCAAGGCTGCCTTAAGGATGCTGAGTCCCTGGAGTACGTTGTTGAATGTCGGCTGGCCGCCTGCAAACTGCCGTGCATGATTGTGTACATCTTCAGGTCCATCAAGACTCGCAATAACAGTAAAATTGTTTTGTTTCAGAAAGGCGGCAATATCAGAAGTAATGAGAGAACCGTTGGTAGTTACATAGTATGTAAAACGTCGGCTCTTTGTTGCGCAGTATTCGACAACGGTTTTTATGAGTCCGAAATTCAAAAAGGGCTCTCCGCCAAAAAAATCGATTTCCAGCAATTCGTTCATAGAGTTTTGGCATAAAAAATCAACGGCTTTGAATGCGACTTCCTTGCTCATCAATTTGTTGCGCCCGTTATTAAAATCATTATCATAATAACAATACCGGCAACGAAAATTGCATGAACTCGTTATAATAAGGCAAATTCGATTTACAGAGCGATCATCACTCTTGACGATGGGTAGCGAACCGTTGAAAAACCCCTCGCCCTGAATTTTAGCAATTTGTTCAGTTACCGCTGAGCCTTGTGTTTTGATATACTCATGTGCTGGAGAATCACATTGTTGCAAACACTCAAGAGCCTGACGAACTTCTGGAGTGACACGCAGTATTTTGGGTTTGCATGGATCCAAACAATACTCACTACCATTATATTGAAAGAATTTGACGGGAAACGGTCTGTTAGTAAATTTTTCGCATATCATTACGATTACCTCAAAGTGATGATTGGCTGTAAATCGCAGCCAATCATCTTATAACCTCAATTTACGATGCTGAACAGCCGTTTCCACACTCAAGGGCCATCTCTTCGTTTCCCTCGGTTTTAACCTCAAGAATCTCAATCATGCAAATCACCTCCTTTCGTGAAATGAGAACATCGTTTCAGAAATATATCAACGTATAATTAAAATTTGAAGAATTAACGGCATTCTCCGGTTTCAACGATAAATCACAATAGCGGATGGTAGCTTTTTTTGTCCCTTTTCTTTGTGTATTATTGCAGTATTAAGGAATTTTTGCTGAACCATTTTTTATGCTTTTTGTATTGCATGTGCTGTTTTGTATGTCAATGATGAATAAAACACTTTATTTTGTGGGACGTGTGGTGGTTCGAGATATGATGATGCACCCCGCTTGCCCTGATACATGCAGCCGGCCATCGATTTGCGCTGGGGGGTGTGCGAAGAGGCAAGACTCGACCAGCAGGGGATCTAATGCCAGGAAATCGGCTCATAAATGTCCTTGACAGCATGCAGGACAGGTGTTATCCAAAACCTCATAAAAAGAGATTTCTTATCACCTCACCATAACCTGACACCTATCTTGAGGCGGTCATGTGAGCCCGGCCAATAAGCAGAATGCTGGTCACTCCGTTTTAAAACGGCGCTCAACCCACGCGAGCTGTTACAGAAAAGCATTTAATCTTCTGTTGTTCCGCTATGGCATGGAACTCCTTCTATATCGTCTCACCGCCGTGCCCCATGCCGATAGGTTCATATTCAATAGCATAAGCTTGTTCCTTTTCTGGAATGGTCAAAGTTACAGGGTGTGGGACGGTGAGCCATGACGATTATGCAGGATGCCTTGCTCCATGCGGTGTTTTAGAATGTGATTGGGAATCCCCCTGACCCCACTTGGGGCCTGGATGCCATAGGCAGCCGGCTCACCAAACACGGCCTTTGTCTTCCGGCACTGAAAGAGCAGTTCTCCCTGATCAAGAAGTTCAGAAATAAGGCAGTCCATGGGGGAGTAGAGTTCCCCACGGACCAGCAGACGGAGGCCATCGTCCCGGATGCGAAGCGCGCGCTTTAACAAGATTGGTGAGTGTGCCACGGCCATAATCCGGAGCGAACAGCCGCGCTAACCCCGCACGTTCCTCATCCGGGGTGTTGTTCTGTTGTGCATTAAAGAATAAATGAGTATTGCAATTTTGACCTAAAGGAGGATTCAATGGAAGGTGGCGAAGTCTTAAGAACATTATTACCGGCCTTGGAATTAAAAAAAACTGGAGAATAGATGAAGCGCTTGTTGTGCGGTAAAGGGATCTTGCGTCATTTCTAAAAATCTATACCCGAATGAACGGAGCTTACTATGATTAGCAAGGAGAAAATTCAAGAGGTTTTGAGGAATCATGGCATTACTTTGGAAAGTGTAAAAAATCCGCTGATTTTGGAGAAGGCCAGTATTCTTGCTTACAAAGCCGTACCAATTCCTATTAGATGGTTTGTTGGCAAGAAACGAGTGAAAAAGTTAGTTCTTTCTTTGGCTGAAAACATCTCAGCAAAAAATAGACTGTAAAACAAGAGAAGCAGTAGCGAGGTAGCGAGACCTGCTCTTGACTATGAACAAATAGTAGTTTTTTTGAAGTTGAAATCAAACATAACCAAACTTTCAAAGAAGGAGGAAGGAAAATGGGATTCTTTTCAACGAAGAAACTGAAATTCATTGACCGATCACTGATGAACTGCATCATGGGCAACAACGGACTGAAAATGACAGCGTAGAAAGCCATCAGTAACGAAACAGCAATGAAAAACCATGTAGACTTTAGAGGTGTAGAGTGTAATGCCCGAACAAGGCCATGAAGTCGACCGGCAGAGTTGGCGGCTATGGCTACGTTGAGCACAAGCAAGGATGACGAATGGGGTCGTACGAATGGGGGCACGAATGGGGTCGGACCATCGCAACAGACAGAAATATAAAGAGAAATGGTGAAATTCGATGCTTAAAATGATCTTAAGCCAGCACTTTTGACCCTGAAAAGATATATTTAAGAGATAAGGCCCAACAAAAACATCCTGCGGGCAAGCCGCAGATGTTCATGTTGGCAAGAAAGGAGTGCTGACTCCAATGAACAATAATTTTAAGTGTTCAGAGTGCAATGGAAATGGCTATAAATCATCAAAAACAACGTGCATATCTTGTTTTGGGAAAAACACAGTTTTATGCACCAATTGCCATGACGGAGCTATTTCGTGCAACGAATGTAACGGGTCTGGTAAGAGGGGAGTATTTGGTTTATTTTCTTGTTCAAAGTGCCAGGGGAGGGGTGTCTTGATCTGTTCCATTTGCAAGGGTACAGCTAAGAAGAATTGTCCTGAGTGCAAAGGAACTGGTTATATATTTCAGTCCACAAAATGCACGGTCTGTAATG
>Ga0268283_1000751_pt1 | contig 18302 bp, 14 predicted proteins | sample saktaG_13_FD_190140 | JGI IMG/M metagenome (GOLD analysis project Ga0268283, IMG submission 190140) | Saline water microbial communities from Sakinaw Lake, British Columbia, Canada - sak_2013_06_06_36m | ecosystem: Environmental > Aquatic > Non-marine Saline and Alkaline > Saline ... | reverse complement strand
GGTTTGAGTACAAAGTTCATCGTTTTCATCGAGCAGTTTATAGGTAAGGCAGAGAAGATCATCAAAGTCCACCAAATTGTTATCCAACAAATACGCTTGATACTCTTCATAAATTTTAGCGATATGTTTGTAGTTGGTCAGCTCAGCTTGCGCATAAGCTTCGGCAGGGTCGATCAGAGAGTTTTTGTAACGAGAAATTTCACTGGCAACGAGTGCTGTGGGCAGATCGGCATTGATTTTTTTGAGAATCTTTTTTTTATCATCACTGTCAATCACGACAAAGCTATTGCTCCGTCCCAACAAGTGAATGTGAAATTTTAAAAATAATAGACCAAACTTATGAAAGGTACATAATAATGGTGGATAACTGTTTTGTGAGATAAGCCCCATGGCACGTTCTCGCATCTCTTTTGCCGCTTTGTTGGTAAAGGTCAAAGTAAGGGTTTGGCTGGAGGGGACACCAACAGAGTCCAGTAGGTATGCCAGACGCGAGGTGATGGTTTTGGTTTTTCCGCTTCCTGCACCTGCTAGGATGAGTAAAGGACCATCAATCGTCTCAACCGCCGATCGTTGAGCATCATTGAGAGTATCAAAAATTTTATCCATATCCGCGCGCGCCTTCATTACATTAGATGTTTTATTATAGCTCAATTTTGTTCGAAGTGTGAATAAAATAGTAATAGCTTGCAAAGGTCATAATTCTAGGTTATAATACGGTCATAGATTTTACTTATAGGAATTATTATGTTAAAAGACTTTGCAAAACTCTTGACGTTCTTAACCGTGGTTAAAGAAAAAAGCTTTTCAAAAGCTTCTGCAAAACTTGGGATTTCCCAGCCTGCGGTAACGCAGCAGATTAAATTCATTGAAGATTACCTCGATACGCGTGTTGTTGAGCGGAAGAAAAATGGTATTAAGCTCACCAAAGAGGGTGAAGATTTGTATCGCATTGCGACGAAACTCGAAAAAGCTATTTTAACAAGTGAAAAAGATTTATTGAAAATTATCAACAAAGAATTTACTTTTGTTGTGGGGGCATCTTATGCGATCGGTAACTATGTTTTACCAACATATCTTGCTGCACTCAAAGAAAAAATCAACAATGAAGTCCATATTCGTGTTGCTTTTTCGGAAGAGATTATTGATCAGTTGATGGATAAAAAAATCGATATTGCATTGATCGAATCGCCTGTTATTAAAGAGGGGATTATTTACCGCGAATGGGAAGAGGACGAATTGGTGATTTTTTCAAATCAGCCAATCCCTAAGCAGCTTCGTAAAGAGGATCTTTATAAGTTTGATTGGATTTGTCGTGATGAGAATTCTCACACCCGAAAGCTAACTTCGGAAGTCTTTGAAGAAATTGGTGTTGAGTGCTCAGGCTTCAATGTAATCGGTGTCATAGCAAGTTCAACCGCGATTAAAGAGACAATCCTTCGTTCTCCTAAAAATGCACCACGACCTGTCGTATCCGTCATTTCTCGCCATGTTGTTCAAGATGAAGTAGAAGAGGGAAAATTATTCGAAGCACGTATCAAAAACTTTAAAATTAAACGTAAATTTTACATCGCTTACAGCAAAGAGCGTAAGCATGATGCCTTTATTGATAATGTAGTTACTTACTTACTAGGCTTAAAGCTTTAACTATTTTTTAGAGGTTTCTTTCAAAAACTTTTGATTTTCAGGATTTGAAAGAAAGGCACTCATTGAATTTTGAATCCCTTCATTTTTCTCACTGTTTGCGGGCATTATCCGCTCATGTCCAAGTGCCAAATTCACAAATGCCGGAGTATCATCGATGATTACTTGCACGATGGACAGAAGTGGAACACTGACAAAGCTCCCGATATTCTCTTGACCAAATCCAGCTTCAAAAATTAAAATATCATTATCAATTCGTGCACTTTCAAAAGTGTACCCTGCAAGAAAAAAAAGAGTCATTGCTCTAAACTCATCTGCAATAGGCTTGGGGAGAATAGGATCAAAAGTGACCGATTCAATTTTGCATAAAATTCCGAAATTTTGATCATTTTCGAACAGATAAATGAGCATGTCACGAACATGGTTTTCCATGAGTCGGGCAAAAGAAGAGCTTTTAATAATATCGTACAACATGTTGATTAACCTATTTTTTTATGTTTAACCGATTATACCATTTTCCATCTCAATGAACCCTATCATTGCATTCATCAAGGCTACTTTTGGTGCGTTAAGTGCATTTGCAATACTTATATTGGCAGGAATTATTTTCCCTTCATCAATTAATCGTGAACGTGTCGTTCCCTCAAGCAGAGGTGCTTTAGGGGTAGCCCATTGATTATTGATAAAAAAAGCAATATTGGCGATTGTAGTATCGGTGAGGTATCCGTTTTTTACAATAAGTATCTCATCACATCCTTCTCGTGACTCAAAAAGGGTATTTAAATCATTTCGGTTGGCATATTTGGATGAATATTCTATTGTATCGCTATGGATTAAGCGCAGTGTTGTGATTGTTTTTGCAATGTAGGGATGATATTCAATTTGACATGAGGAGTCATCATAGATAAAACGACATCGGTATTCATTGCCATCCGGCGGAGTTATCAGTTCTGACAGATTATAGTGCGTGTGAAGATTAAATTTTTGCAACGTAAGATTTAAACGTTGCTGATGATAAGTGAGATGATGTGCAATGCCTTGGTCACACCTGATGGTCTCTAAAAATAGTTTAGACTTCAAACAGTGCTGTACTTAAATAGCGTTCTGCAGTATCACAAAGAATGGTTACAACGGTTTTTCCTTTGTTCTCAGGGCGAGAAGCTATAGAAATGGCTGCATACACATTTGCACCTGCTGAGATTCCTACGAGAATTCCCTCATCACGGGCAAGTTTTTTAGCGGTTGCAATTGCATCTTCATTGCTGACTATTATGACTTCATTGTATAAAGTAGTATTGAGTACATCGGGAACAAATCCTGCTCCTATGCCTTGAATCTTATGCGGACCTGCCTTTCCTCCAGAGAGGACACATGAGTCTTTTGGCTCTACTGCGATAATTTGAATATTCGGCAAAACCTCCCGCAAGGCTTCTCCCGTCCCAGTTATGGTCCCACCCGTTCCTACTGCAGCCACAAAAATATCTATCTTGCCATCGGTATCGCGTAAAATTTCTTGAGCCGTTGTCTCACGATGAATCTGCGGATTAGCCGGATTGGAAAATTGCTGTAAAACGATAGAATTAGGGGTGTTTTGATTGAGGTTATTGGCTTCATCAATGGCCCCTTTCATCCCTTGAGATGCAGGAGTTAAAACGAGATTGGCTCCGAGGGCATAAAGTAGATTGCGTCGTTCTGTACTCATAGACTCCGGCATTGTGAGGGTAAGATTAAGCCCCAATGCAGCACAAATGGAAGCCAAGGCGATGCCGGTATTCCCACTGGTGGGTTCTATAATAAGGGTGTCTTTGGTTATTTTTCCCTCATCCATGGCAGTTTTAATCATATTAAAACCAATACGATCTTTAACAGAACTGGTAGGATTCATAAATTCACATTTGCCTAAGATGGTTGCCCCTGAAATTTCAGAGGGAACATTGAGGCGGACAAGAGGAGTATTGCCGATAAGTTCGGTGATGTTGGCAGCGATATTCATAAATCCCCCAATTTTTTTCTTATTATAAACGAAAAACTAAAAAAACGAAAGAATGAACAGTATTGCATTGAGGTTTTATAGTTTAATATTAGGTAAGGTATAATTTTCACAATAAAATTCATTATTTGAGGTATCCGATGGAGCACAAAACGATCAATAAAATCTTGATTGCAAACCGTGGTGAGATTGCGTTACGTATTATCCGTGCATGTAAAGAACTTGGTAAAAAAAGTGTCGTTGTCTTTTCTGAAGCAGATGTAAATGGTGTTTGGGTACGTAAGGCGGATGAGTGCTATCCGATTATGGGTGATCCGATTGCCGCATACTTAGACTATGAGCGTATTATTTCATTGGCGAAGAAAGCGGATTGTGATGCGATTCATCCGGGGTATGGTTTTCTTTCTGAGAGTGCTGAGTTTGCGCAAGCATGTTTGGATAACGGTATTGTCTTTATTGGTCCAAAAGCGGAGCATATTGCCCTTTTCGGTGACAAAATGGCATCTAAAGTAGCGATGCGTGCTGTAGGCGTTCCAATGCTTCCAGGTACGGATGAGCCGATTGACAACATCAATGAAGCAGAAAGAATTGCAACAGAGATTGGTTTCCCTGTTATTATCAAAGCGGCTTTCGGGGGAGGCGGACGCGGTATGCGTATCGTTGAAAAAGCAGAAGATTTCAAAGAGATGTATGAGTCAGCTACAAATGAAGCATTGAGATTTTTTAATCGTGGTGAAACATTTATTGAAAAATATCTCAAAAACCCTCGTCATATCGAGATCCAAATTGTCGCCGATAAATACGGTAACGTTGTCCACTTGGGTGATCGTGACTGTTCCATTCAGCGTCGTCACCAAAAAGTAATCGAAATTGCTCCATCCCCGTTGTTGAACGAAAAAACTCGCCGTGAGCTTTATCGTATCTCGACCAAAGCGATGTTCAAACTCGGATACGAGAGTGTCGGAACCATTGAATATCTGGTTGACCAAGATGACAATATCTATTTCATCGAAATGAATACCCGTGTTCAGGTTGAACATCCGGTTACTGAAGCGATCACAGGAGTCGATTTGATTCAACGTATGATTCGAATCTCAGAGGGTGACCAGCTTGTTTTCTTGCAAGAAGAGATCAAATTCCGTGGTTACGCTATTGAATTCCGTATCAATGCTGAAAATCCAAAAATGGGCTTTGTTCCATCACCGGGTCTCATCACGAACTATCTAGCTCCAGGTGGTCCAGGTGTACGTTTGGACTCTATGGCGTATACTAACTATCAAATTCCCTCAAACTATGATTCAATGATCGGAAAACTGATTATTTGGGGATTGACATGGGAAGATGCTGTTCGAAAAGCACGACGTGCGTTGGATGAGTTTATTATCGAAGGTGTTCCAACAAATATTTCTCTTCACCGCCAAATAGTCCGTGACCACGATTTTATCGACGGTAAATTGGATACTGGTTATTTGGATACTAAATTAAGCACCTTTAATCTCGATGCTATACATAACATGGAAGACGAAGAGACAAAGATGAAACAAATCGAGCAAATCATTGCTGCGATTAACGCTAAAAACTTAACGGTACGACACTAAAATACCACTCCACTTCCTCCGCCATTGGCGGAATGAAACACCATCGAATTATTTTTTCGTGCATAAAATCGGATTAAAAGATTTTGCAATGTAGGTTCAATGGAAGGTTTAAACCATCCATTGTTGCTGGTTGCGATGAGATAGCGAGCGTCGGGCGTATAAAGCTCCTCACGTGTGGCTTCGTAGCAGATGGCATTACGAAATTTCACCCCTTTTATACTAAAATCGGTTGGCTTATTTGCTGTAACAAAATCTGATCCTCCCCCAAAAATTTGACGATTTACCCACACTTTTAAAAACGACGGCAGAGGTATGTATTCCCCAAAAGGGACGAGGATCATTTTTTTGGCCACGGTGATTTTTCCATGGTCAAAAAGATACGAAACATTATAGTTGAGATTTTTTTCATCGTGGAGTGTTCCTGTGAGAATAGCAATGGAGGCAGATTTTTTTTGCAGTTCTTTCATTAACATTGGAGCGTGGTTCATATAGAGGGTAAATGCGGCTTCAGGGAGAACGACGAGGTCGTATTTCTGGGCTATTGCTTCATCGATAATATCCAGATTGTTGTTGATGGTATCTTCGAGTATAAATCCTTGCCATTTTAAATCCTGCGGAATGTCGGTTGAGACCAATTTTATTTTTAATGGTGGGGGTGGTGGTGGAGTGTATTTTGGTTGCATGGTTAATGGGAGTAGTAGGAGCGGGAGGATCTTTTTTTGTCGATAAAACCATGATGTTGAGGCTAAGATTGCCAAAACAGACGCAAATTGCCATTTCTCAAAACCAATGTAGCTTTCTACAAAAATAAGCTCGGGCTGCATCCAGTTAAAATCCATCGGCCATATATAGGTCAAGCCAAAGAGTATAAGCACCCGAAGCCATGGATTATTTGTTAGCCCAAGTGCTCCATAATAAAGGGCATAGACGAAACCAAATCCAAGAGCCACAAGCCATATCGCCCATCCAAGCCCATAGTATTGGAAGCTGTATCCGATCCAGTAGCACCAAAGAAGTCCAATCCAAAACCCAGCTATTGGGAGGATAATACGAGGTGCATGCAGCAACCCATAAAGTGCACCAAGCGCTGCAAGAGTATTGACAAATCGAAGTGTGATATGAAAGTATTCAAAATAGATAAAAGCACTAAATCCAAGTGCAATAAGAAGCGGGGTGACGATAAGGTTATGGGGGAGAGTAATTGGTGATTTCATGGGCGAATTATAGCGATGTTAATCTCTTTTGAGTATAATGCAAGAACTTTTATACATCCAAGGATCCACATGGAAATAGTAACTCAATTACTCCCTTTTGTCTTTTTGATTGCGATTATGTACTTCGTCATCATTCGTCCACAACAGCAACAAGCAAAGAAGCACGCTGAAATGTTAGGCGCTCTTGCAAAAGGGGACAAAGTAGTTACCAACGGCGGTTTGATCGTCGAGATTAAAAAAGTTGAAGAGACTTTTTTCGCAGTAAAATTCAATAATGACGTAGAGGGGCGTTTGGTCAAAGACGCTGTTGCGCGAAAGTACGAGGATGAAGCTTAATTTTCGTCTTGTTTTACTCATTGCCGCTACGGTTTTTGGGATAATTTTTTCGTTACCGTCTTTAACACAAAGTGAACGTGGTGCAAAAGTGACTTTAGGTCTTGATTTACAAGGCGGATTGCATATGTTGCTTGGGGTCAAAACCGAAGAAGCAGTCACCTCTCAGCTTAAATCGATTGCTTCAGGTATAAGCCGTTTTGCTGAGCATAACGATATTATGATTGACGGTTTAAATGCGAGTAGCGATACGGTGACGTTTGAATTGCTTGATAATGACGATGCGGTATTGTTTGATGGCTATTTTAAAAAAATAGAAGGGACAGTTGTCCGAGCATCAGGTGGGAGCTATAGCATCTCAATGACGCCAGTGGCAGTGGAGAAGCTAAAAGTTCAAGCTGTTGATCAGGCGATTGAGACGATTCGTAACCGCTTGGATCAATTTGGTCTTGCTGAACCTACTGTGGCGAAGCAGGGTATTGATAAAATTTTGGTTGAACTTCCGGGTATCAAAACTCAAGAAGAGGAGCAACGTGCTCGTGAATTGATTTCGCGTGCGGCAAAACTCGAGCTTATGGCGGTTGATGAAGATCGTGCCATGCGTGTCAATGAGTTGAGTGATGCGGAAGCAATGGGCTACGGAGATAAAGTTCTTGCAGATGCTTTGCAACCAAAAATGAAACATTTGGTACGTGAAATCCCTATTCTCGATGGGACGATGCTGACGAATGCGCAAGTGGGATACGATCAAAATAATAACCCGACTATTAACTTTACACTCAACTCAGAGGGTGCACAGATTTTCGGTGATTTTACTGCCAAAAGCGTTGGAAAACGTCTTGCGATTGTTCTCGATGGAAAAGTCTATTCTGCACCGGTGATCAATGAGCGTATCGGTGGCGGAAGCGGTCAAATCAGCGGTAATTATACAACGGCTGAGGCCAATGACTTGGCGATTGCTCTTCGTTCAGGGGCATTGCTTGCTCCTATTTATATGATGGAAAAACGTTCGGTAGGTCCTAGTTTAGGAGCGGATAGCATTCGTGCATCATTGCTTGCTCTTGTGAGCGGTTTTGGATTGGTTATTTTGTTTATGATGTTTTATTACGGTCTTGCCGGGGTCATTGCAAACCTTGCGGTTGTGATTAATCTTTTCATCATTTTGGCATTGATGTCACTGATGGGGGCAACTTTAACGCTTCCGGGGATGGCAGGTATCGTCTTGCACATCGGGCTTGCGGTGGATGCGAATATTATCATTAATGAGCGTATACGTGAGGGTCTTAGAGCTGGTATTCCAACACGTCGAGCGATTGCGGAAGGGTATTCTAAAGCAATGCGAGCGATTTTAGATTCGAACATAACGCAGATTTTGGCGTGTACTATTTTATATGTTTATGGTACTGGTGCCATCAAGGGATTTGCGGTAACGCTTAGTATGGGGCTTTTGGCGTCTATGCTTACGGCTATCGTCGGATCGTACGGTATTTATCAGTTATTTATGGAACGTATTGAGAAAAATAAAAACTACACCTTATGGTTTGGTATGACGAGAAAGGTGGCATAAGTATGGAACTTTTTAAAGAAGATAAGATTTATAACTTTCTTGGAAAGGGAAAAATCTTTTTTATCGCGTCGTTTGTTTTATTTTTTATTGCAATTGCCCTGATTTCAGTCAAAGGGTTCTCTTTTGGAATCGATTTTACCGGAGGAACGGTTGTTCAAGTTAAATATACCGAAGCGGCACCTATCGATAAAATTCGTGAGAGCCTGAAAAAAGATGAGCTGTTCGCCCACGCTACCGTAACAGAGTTTGGTTCACCGCAGGAAGTTATCATTAAAACCCCTGCATCGACAATGGGGCTGAGTAATGACATTGGTGATACCACAAAAAAGATTCTTGTAGGGACAGGCGATTTTGAAATTCGCCGTGTGGATATGGTAGGACCAAAAGTGGGTGATGAATTGCGCGTTAAGGGATTAACCGCATTTTTATTGACGCTTCTTGCCATTATGGCAACGGTGACCTTTCGTTATGAGTGGCGTTTTGCTCTTGCTGCGATTATTGCGATTGTTCATGATATTGTGATTACCTTTGGATTTGTATCGTATTTTGAGGTAGATTTTAACATCGAAAGTGTTGCGGCATTATTGATGATTTTGGGTTATTCGATTCATGATACGATTATCGTCTATGACCGTATTCGTGAGCATATTGAAGAGTCTAAAAATACCGACTTTATCATGATTGTTAACGAAGCAGTATCCCGTACCCAGTCACGAACGACCCTTACATCGTTGACCGTATTCTTCGTCGTATTGACCTTGTTTGTTTTTGGTGGAGACATCATGATGGGCTTTAGCTTCCCGATGTTGATCGGAGTCATTGTCGGTACGTACAGCTCGATTTTCGTTGCGGCACAATTAGTCGTTTGGACAGGATTTAATGTTGCAGGTTACCGTCAGATGTTGGCGGAAAAAGTAAAAAATCGAGTCGAAAAAGAGAAAATGCGTGCTCAATTCGAGCAGGGCATTGTTTAACTAGGAGTTTTTTTGAATTACGTCCCGAAAGATATTGAAGCGAAATGGCAAAAGTTTTGGCTTGAAAATAAAAGTTTTGAACCCAGCGAAGATTTTACGAAAACTAAAAAGTACATATTAAGTATGTTCCCTTTCCCCAGTGGACGACTCCATATGGGACATGTGCGAAACTACACGCTTAGTGATACTTTTGCCCGCTATTATCGTCAACAAGGATTTAATGTACTTCATCCTATTGGTTTTGACAGTTTTGGTATGCCCGCTGAAAATGCGGCGATCAAAAATGGTTCTCATCCAAAAGGGTGGACGTATGACAACATTGATTACATGAAAAAAGAGTTTGCATCATTAGGCTTTTCATTTTCAAAAGATCGTGAATTGGCAACGAGTGATGAACTGTATACGAAGTTTGAGCAAGGCTTTATTATCGATATGTATGAAAAAGGGCTTCTCTATCGTAAAAAAGGGATGTTAAACTGGTGCCCTCACGATCTGACTGTTTTGGCGAATGAGCAAGTTGTTGACGGATGCTGCTGGAGATGTGATACTCCTATCGTTAAAAAAGATATGAACCAGTATTATTTTAAGATTACCCAGTACGGTGATGAACTGTTGGATGATCTGAAAAAACTTGAGGGCGGTTGGCCTAAGCAAGTCCTGACAATGCAGGAAAATTGGATCGGAAAATCAAATGGATTGGCATTTGATTTGTTCTTTGATACCCAGAGTAAGGTAAAGCTAAACTCAAATTTTGAGAGTTTTGATGTCTTTACAACACGTCCTGATACGATTTATGGAGTTTCCTATACTGCGTTAGCTCCTGAGCATCCGATTGTCTCGTATATGATGGACAATGCTCTATTGAGCGATGAGATTGTATCTCAGATCAAAGAGATGAAAAATAGTTCTTCTATTGATCGCCAAAAAGAAAAAAGCGGTTTAGCATTAGGATTAAATGTAATTCATCCCTTAACGAACGAAAAAGTCCCTGTATGGATTGCCAATTTTGTCTTGATGGATTACGGCAGCGGTGCCGTGATGGCAGTACCTGCGCATGATGACCGTGATTTTGATTTTGCAAAAAAGTACGATTTGCCGATTCATGCGGTGATCAAACCGTCTGATTGTGACGTGGATTTAACCAAAGCATACACTGAAGTTGGGGTGCTTTTTAACTCGCCACTTTTTGATGGAATGAATTCAAAAGAGGCACAATCAAAAGTGATTGACCATTTTGAGAGTGAAAAAATCGGACAAAAAACAACTAATTATAAACTCAAAGACTGGGGTGTATCACGTCAGCGATATTGGGGAGCACCTATCCCTTTTGTCCATTGTGACGATTGCGGTTTGGTTATGGAGAAAAAAGAGAATCTCCCTATCGCACTGCCTCATGATGTAGAAATAACCGGAGAGGGAAATCCCCTGGAGAAACATCCGACGTGGAAACATTGCAAATGTCCACAATGCGGAAAGGATGCGATTCGTGAAACCGATACGATGGACACGTTCGTTGAATCGAGCTGGTATTTTTTGCGTTTTTGTGCATCACCAAAGAACTGGGAGAGCGAAGCATTTTCTCAAGAGCAAATCAAATACTGGATGCACCCTAAAGGGCATGAAGGTGTCGATCACTACATCGGTGGGATTGAACACGCTATTTTACATCTATTGTATGCCCGTTTCTTTACGAAAGTATTCAGAGATTTGGGATACGTGGATTTTGATGAACCGTTTGAGAAACTGTTAACGCAGGGGATGGTTCTCAAAGACGGGGCAAAAATGTCTAAGTCGAAAGGAAACACCGTCGATCCCGATGCGATCATCGAAAAATACGGTGCTGATACAGCACGTTTATTTATCCTTTTCGCTGCCCCTCCTACTCAAGAACTAGAGTGGAATGATAGTGCTGTTGAGGGGGCATTTCGTTTTCTAAAACGGTTTGCGGATCGAAGTACCTATGTGAATAAAACGACTAAAATACCAGTTATCAATCATTCAACTCTTTCTAAAGAAGAAAAATATGCGCGTAGAAAAGTGTACGAAGCCCTCATGCGTGCACAAGAAGTATATGGTGAGCGCTATACGTTTAATACAATGATTGCAGGTGTTATGGAAGCAATGAATGCACTTAACGAGCAAACCAATCGTGATGTATGGAGTGAGGGGTATTGGATTCTTAGCTCAATCATGGAGCCAATAGTTCCTCATTTGTGTTGGGAACTTTCACAAACATTATTCGGTGGAAAAAATTTAACCCCTCAATGTGTACTTGAGGAAGTTTTTGAAGTCGATGCTCTTGCGTTGGGTGTTTCCGTGAATGGGAAAAATCGTGCGACTATAGAGATAGGTGTTCAAGAATCAGAAGCTGCAATTATAGAAATCGCCAAAGCATCGGTTGAAAAATGGATTGAAGGAAAAGAGATTGTCAAAGCGATTGTTGTAGCTGGAAAACTCGTCAACCTCGTGGTTAAAGGATAAAGATGAAATTTCTACTCTTGGCTGTACTTGGCTTTTTAATGGCAGGGTGCGGTTATTCCCCGGCCAGTCATTATGCAAAAAATATTGTCGGAGACAGTGTCAGTACCGAGGTAGTCATCTCTATGGAGGATCCGCAAAATACTGTTATTATTAAAGATGCTGTGGATACCGCGATTATTACTAAATTTCGAACGGCATTGGTGAGTAAAAGCAGTTCGAAAACGCATCTAAAATTTCGTATTATATCCGCTATGTTTTCTCCGTTGCGTTACGATACGAATGGATATGTTATCACGTATCGAACGACAGTTTCCATGGGAATAGAGAGAGTTTCAAACACTTCACTAAGTCATTATACGGTTTCTGGAGTGTATGATTTTGATATAGAGCCCAATGCAATTATTTCGGATCAGGCCCGTTTTGAAGCGATACGACAAAGTTCACAAAAAGCGATTGATGTGTTTATTGCTCAAGTTGCAGCGCAAGGTTCAAAACCTTCAAAGGAGTAACAGTGACAATCAATCAAATTGTACGTAATACGGTAGAGCGGCTCAAAGCTGAGGGAAAAGTATGGACTCCTGATGTGTATGCTCAAATCTTTTGTATGGAAGCAAAAAAAGCAGGCGTTCAAGTTGAGGACTGTAGCGGTATTGAGCGTTTTACACCGTTACTGGATAAAAAGACATTGGATGAAGTAAAGCTGTATCGTGTTAAAACAACTGCTGAACTTATACGTTTTTTAATCTCAAAGATGAGTCGTTTAAATCCAAGTGAAGCTTCACAGTTAGTGGATATTTTGAGCGCTCTTTCACGAGCCATGGCTCAAAGTGTTGATATTCTTCATAATCCAGATGCCTCGGCATTGGCTAAAAAAACCATTTCCATCTTGGATACTCAAGGGGGTAAAACCCAGCTCGAATTGCTCAAGCAGGCATGGGAAAATTTCTTGAGTGTGTATGACGATACTTTTTTAATGAAGCTTACTTCATTCGGGGATGTAGATCGTGCTAATCTTAAAAAAACGGTAGAAGGTTTGGAAAGTATCCCAGTTACTACCACCGGAACACAAGATTATTCCACAATAGCCTCTTTGCTAATGTTAGGACTTTCTCCTTCAATTGCCCCTAAAATGAATGATGAACTTGCAGCTTTGGCACGTAAAGTTTATGATAATCCAGAACACATCATGCACGATACCTTTGAGAATGAGATCAAAATCGCGATTGCTATGCGCATTGCTTTGGATAAAAAAAGTGTCAATGAGATGATTCGTAGTTTGGATGAATTGTTGGGGAAACTCTCCGTACAGCTCATCGATTTGATTGAACGAAGTGATGTCTCTAGTGTTGAGATTCGAGCGATTAAAAATGATTTAGAGAGTTTAGAATCCGATAAAACGGGAGATTTTAAAACGGCGCACAAACGTCTTTATACCATTGCGAGTGCATTGGAAGAAAAAGTAGAAGTGTTAAGTAAAGATCTGAAATCTCACAACGAAACTGTGATTAAAATGGGGACGAAGATCGCGGCACTCGAAGAGGAGTTAGCGGAAGCAACGCACGCTTCGAGAGAAGACTTTTTGACCAAGCTTTATAATAAACGTGCTCTTGATGAGTTTATGGGGCATAAAGAGGCTGAATATGAACGCCATAAACGTCCGTATTGCATTGCGATGTTTGATTTAGATCATTTTAAAAAAGTAAACGATACGTATGGGCATGAAGCTGGAGATATGGTACTGCGTGCATTTGCTCGTATTCTTAAAGACGAGGGGCGTACCAATGATATTATCGGACGTTTTGGTGGGGAAGAGTTTTTGGTAATTTTAGGTGATACGACGCTTGAAGGGGCAAAGATATTTGCCAATAAAGTACGTGAACATGTTGAAGAAGCACATTTTATGTATCAGGAGAAGCGAATCAAGCTCAGTGTGAGTGTTGGTATTGCTCAGCGTGATGCGTATTCATCGCTTGCGAATACCGTTGTAGGTGCAGATGAACAGCTTTATACCGCTAAGAAAAAAGGGCGTAATCGCGTCGAGCCTGCATGACATTAGCAAAATTCTTAAGCTCTAAGCCACTTTTTTACGATGTAATCGACTATGATCGTTTTCCAAAAGCCTATCAAAGTATCCGCTTCTCTTTGTCTATCCCGAAGATTATTCATATTGTTGGTACGAACGGAAAAGGCTCTACGGGACGATTTTTAGCGACGGCATTGCACCGAGCTGGAAAAAAAACAGGGCATTACACTTCTCCGCATATTGTGTCCTTTAATGAGCGGATATGGATGGATGGTTCAGAAATATCAGATGAGGCTCTTGAGTGTGCTCATCAAAAACTTTTAGCTATTCTTACGTCGGAATCTGCTCATTCTCTTAGTTATTTTGAGTATACAACACTTCTCGCGATGGTGGTATTTGAAGAGTGCGACTACGTCGTTCTCGAAGCAGGACTTGGTGGTGAGTTTGATGCGACCAATGTTTTTGATAAAATCTTGAGTATTTTTACCCCTATTGATTTGGATCACAGTGCATTTTTAGGTAGCACAATAGAATCTGTTGCAACAACAAAATTACGCAGCATGCAAAGTGTTGCTTTGATGGGTAAACAGCCTTATATGGAAACCAAAATTATTGCTCGTCAAATTGCGAATGAGAAAAAAACTGAGATTAAATGCATTGACGGGATGGCAAGTCCTGAAATCAAAGAACGTGCATTGCATATTGCCATAAAAAATGGTCTTAGTGATTATTTACGCGATAATTTGGAACTGGCAATGGCTGCTTTTGAAGTTTTGGGATATTCGGCAGAAGAGGAACTGTTTGATCAAAATGCACTTTTTGGACGACTGACTAAAATCAAGGATAATATTACCCTTGATGTTGGGCACAATGCTCTAGCGGCTCGTGCGATAGCTGAAGTATTTGCAGGTAAGAAAGTAACGCTTATCTATAATACTTACGCGGATAAAGATTACCAAGAGATAGTTAGTGTTTTAGCTCCCATTATTGAGAGTGTCGAAATCATTGAGGTAGACGAAGCTCGTATTGTAGAGCGGGAATTATTAGAAGGTGTATTGCACAATTTTGGAATAACGTATTGTACATTCCAGAAAATTTGTGAGGATAAAGAATATTTAGTTTTTGGCTCATTTAGTGTTGCCGAAGCGTTTTTAAAGAGGATGAATAAACACTAATGTCACAACCACGATTTTATGAGTATCTAAAAAATAACCCCAAAAAACGATGCGATATACTCGTGTGTGAAGATGCCAAAGAAGCGAGTGAACTTGCCGATGTGGCAAAATATTTGGAGATAGAGACGCTCATTTTCCCCGATTTTAGAGCTTCTTATATGGATGATTTACGCCCTTTTCATGAAGAGTTGTTTGCACTGTTTGCTGCATTACGCACTTATTATACTTCTTCGAAAAAACCGCTTATCATCTCACCTGCGAAAACATTGCTCTATCCTCTTCCTAATGCTTCTTTGCTCCAAAGTATGACCATCGAATTTGCTTCTCGTATCGAGCTAAAAAGTGTTAAAGAGACACTTTTGCGTTGGGGTTATACGTTTGTTGATATGGTGGAGATGGAGGGGGAAGTCTCCCATCGCGGAGATATTCTCGATATTTTTATCCCCAATACTGAAAATCCCTATCGTATTAGTTTGTTTGATGATGAGATCGAGGAAATCAAAGCGTTTGATGTTGAGACGCAACGAACTCAAAAAGAGGAGCTTGCCTCTATAGAGGTAACCAGTGCCTTTTTCTCACTGGATGAAGAGCAGGGTAAACGATTTGAGAAGGCTATTTCAAACGCTCAAAGCGACAGTTTTGTAAAAGATATGGCATCTCTTGGCTTTTGGGTTTTGGGTGAAGAGGGGGCTGATTTTACCTTAGGTAAATCACTCTTGCGTCTTCACGAAATGAAATCATTACTTGATGAGTCGTATGGATTGGATTTCCCGCTCATCCCACGTGCCCACTTGGAAGGTGAAATTCTCCCTGAAGCAGTGCGGTATAAATCGCTAATAGCTCCAAATTTTCAAACATTGCAAAGTGTTCATAAAAACAAAAAATTCACCCTTATTGTTGCCAGTGATACGCAGCTTAAATCAGCAGGGATTTTTGAGACCAAAGATTTAACCATTAAAACCTCGGGAATTGTACTTAATCTTATCAGTGCGGATGAGGTGATCATTTCGCTCAACCGACATGAGAAAAAGCGCCGTCGCCGTAAAACGTCTATTTTGCTTGATGATTTAAAAGTGGGGGACTATGTTGTCCATGAAGAGTATGGTGTAGGGATATTCGAGGGGATTGAGCAGGCTGAAATCCTTGGCGGGATCAAAGACCTTGTTGTTATCAAATACATGGGGGATGATAAGCTCCTTCTTCCTGTCGAAAATCTCGATACGATTGATCGCTATATTGCATCAGGGTCACTTCCTGTGTTGGATAGATTGGGCAAAGGAAGTTTTGGAAAACTCAAAGAGTCGGTTAAGGCACGGCTGTTTGAAATTGCTTCTGAAATTGTGGGAATTGCGGCGAGTCGAGCCCTTATCAAAGCCCCTAGATTGAATGTGGATGCGGGTGAGCTGAAACGGTTTCAAGCGGGTGCAGGATTTGACTATACCGCCGACCAGTCCAGTGCAATCGCGTCAATTATCAGTGACATAGCTTCGGGACAAATTATGGATCGGCTTCTTAGCGGTGACGTTGGATTTGGTAAAACGGAAGTGGCGATGAATGCTATTTTTGCGGCAGCTCGCGGTGGATACCAATCCCTTCTTGTTGTTCCCACAACCCTCCTTAGTTCACAGCATTTTAAATCCCTGCAAGAACGTTTAGGTACATTTGGGTTGCGGGTTGCCAAGCTTGACCGTTTTGTGAGTGCCAAAGAAAAAACCGCAACGCTCAAAGCTCTCTCTGCGGGTGAACTTGATTGTGTGGTCGGAACCCATGCACTGTTTGGGGTGAGTTGTTCGAAGCTTGGGTTGGTAATTATCGATGAAGAACACAAATTCGGGGTCAAACAAAAAGAGAAGCTCAAATCGTTGTATGAAAATGTCCATCTTCTCTCTATGAGTGCGACACCGATTCCACGAAGTTTGAACCAGGCGATGAGTTCGATCAAAACAATGTCAGAGCTTTTGACCCCTCCAAGTGAGCGACTGGGTGTGCGGACGTTTGTCAAAAATTACGATGAGAAGCTTATTAAAGAGGTTATTTTACGGGAGCTTCGTCGTGGCGGACAACTGTTTTACGTTCATAACTCGATTGATTCGATGATTATTAAATCGGGTGAGCTTAAAGCGATTTTGCCAAATTTACGTATTTTGATTCTCCACTCACAAATCGGTGCAACCCAAACCGAAGAGGAATTGGCAAAGTTTGCCAATCGTGAGTACGATGTATTGCTTGCCACATCGATTATCGAATCGGGTATCCATATGCCTACGGTCAATACGATGATTATTGACGGGGCAGACCGTTTTGGGATGGCAGATTTGCATCAGCTTCGCGGACGTGTCGGACGGGGGCATATCGAGGGGTATGCGTATTTTATCGTTGATGACAAAGACCATCTTACTGAAGAGGCAAAAAAACGGCTTGTTGCTCTTGAATCAAACTCATTTTTAGGAAGCGGTTCGATGTTGGCGTATCATGATCTCGAAATTCGCGGTGGCGGTAATCTTGTCGGTGATGCTCAAAGTGGTCATATTAAAAATATCGGTTATTCGCTTTATCTACGGATGCTGGAAGATGCGATTAAAATTCTCACCAACCAAACAACTGCCGTGCGCGCAAAAGTGGATATTAAACTCACGATAAGTGCCTTTATCAGCGATGATATTGTCCATGAGGATCGCTTGCGGCTTGAACTGTATCGTCGTCTTAGCCATTGTGAATCACCTAGTGAGGTGTATGAGATACTCGAAGAGGTCGAAGACCGTTTCGGTAAACCTGATATTGCAACGAAACAATTTTTTGAGATTATGGTCATGAAGCTGTTATGTATCGAGAAAAAAATTAAAACAGTGAGTAATTACAATCAAAATATCGGGATCGAATATCTAAATGGTTCAAAAGAGAGTTTACAGAGTAAGAGCAAAGACGATGATGATTTGATTGCTACTGTATTACATTATCTACGAACCGCTAAGCCAAAGGTGCTGTAATGAGTTTTTGTTCCTTTTATGATGCCCATGTCTGCCGCTCTTGCTCTTGGATAGACTTTTTTTATGCGGAGCAGTTGAAGCAAAAAGGGGAGCTTTTACACAGTCTACTTTCAAAGTTTAATCCAAAAGAGTGGCTAAAACCATCTCCAAGTCCCTTAAAAGGATTTCGGAACAAAGCCAAGATGGTAGCCATCCCCAGTCGTGATGGAGTAGTGCTGGGACTTTCAGAAGAAGTAAGCTTGATTCAATGTCCGCTGTATGATGCTTCGATGCAGCATGTATTGGAAACGACACAATCATGGTTGCGGAGTTTGGGGAT
>Ga0268283_1000750_pt1 | contig 18358 bp, 18 predicted proteins | sample saktaG_13_FD_190140 | JGI IMG/M metagenome (GOLD analysis project Ga0268283, IMG submission 190140) | Saline water microbial communities from Sakinaw Lake, British Columbia, Canada - sak_2013_06_06_36m | ecosystem: Environmental > Aquatic > Non-marine Saline and Alkaline > Saline ... | reverse complement strand
TGAAAAAATTTTGCCTGCGATCAGGAAATTGATAAAAAATTCTGACCTGACCATGAAGATATCATCACTGTTTTTCTCAAACAGCAAAAATAGTGCCAACTGTCATTTGCGGTCATAGGAAAAAACTGATGATTTCGTCTTTTATGGCACTGTGTTTTCTGCTCATCATCCTCAGCCCGGCTTTTGCCGGAGATATAATAACTTTTCAACTGATCAAAAAAACCGATTTTTCAAGGCAGGACTTCGGATCCGGAACATATACCGCATACACAATGATCTGGGCCGGGGATGTTATGTATCTGGGAAGCAAGATCGGAGAGTATACAGCCAGTATCACCAAGACAACGTACGCGGGAAGTAACGGATACATAACGAACTATGACATTATCACCCCCCCCCAAGCCGGATCCATTGGTGAATTCATCTCGGTAAGGACGACCCACATAACGACCGGAAGCGGCTCCGATAAGGGAACAGTCTACGCCGCATCACCGGCATTCAAGTCTCTTATGGGAAAAAGTGTTGTAATGTCCGGAGATACGATGACTATCCAAGATTAAGCCCATCTGTGATACAATCCAAAGACGATGCAGGGCCAAAGCATCGGCCCTCCCGTTGATTTCTGTTTATCGGGCCTTACTGTGCAGGGCCTGCCTTGGCACAAACTATCCCCATCTCTCCCGATTGATGGGCGAATAAATAAATTTCCCCGTAAAGGTGAGCCGATTTTTCAAATCTTGCACAATGATCTGCAACACACTATAATTTTGTGTTCAAAACCCTCTTGATACACAAGGTCCTTTTTAATATACTCCCAACGTGAAAAAGAAGTTCTTATCAATTCCATTGCCTTACACTTCACTCTTCAACCCTTGCCAGCATCATTCCGGAGAAACCATTGCCCGCTCCCCCAGATTTCCATACCGGTGATAATTGTCACAGATGCTCTGTTCCTGAAAATAATGCAGAAGCTCGATCCGGCCTTCCATCAGGACAGGCATGCGGGAGATGTAAAATCCTTTTTCAGCCGCCGCTGCCATAACCGACGACGGCACCCGGTCCGGATGGGCATAGCGAATCCGCTGGATTTTTGTAAGCGTCTGAATCAGATCCCTGTCGGTCTGGCGAACCACGCGGGCGTCTCGGAGAAGGGCCCGGCCTTCCTTTGAGCCCAGAAACGCCGTGGTCGTATTGACAAGACCCGGCGAAATGCTGACAAGCAGCGAGCAGCCCGAAATCCGGACCGCCGCGATCCTGGCCAGAGTGTCAAAAAGCCAGTCATCACCATGCACGCGAACCGCAACGGTTCCCACCGGCAGAAACCGGACGATATTGTCCTGCCCTCTTAAGTGAAAGTAATCCTTTTCTTCCCTGAAATCCTGTTCCGCCCGATACAGATAACTCTGAATGGCCCGGATGGTTTTTAAGATATCAGCTTCAACTCCAGGGAAATGATTTCCATCCAGCCTGATCCGCCATCTCCGGGAAAGCCGCAGGATTTCCGAATCTTTCTGAATCGCGCCAATCGGGGGCAGGCCGGTTTCTTCAAAGTTCATGAACTGACTCACATAATTGGGGCCTCCGGCCTTGAGTCCCGATCCCAGCGCAGATTTTCTCATGCCGCCGAAGGGCTGCCTCAGCACAATGGCTCCGGTGGTTCCCCGGTTGATATAAAGATTGCCGGCCTTTATCCGGTTTTTCCACAGTACCTGCTCCCGTTTATCGAGACTTTCAATCCCGGACGTCAGGCCGTAACCGGTCTGATTGACCAGATCAATGGCTTCTTTCAGATTTTGTGCGCACATGACCCCAAGAACCGGCCCGAAAAACTCAGTCAGATGGGTATAGCTTCCGGGCTTGACGCCCCATTTGATTCCAGGAGTCCACATATGTGGATTGGAGCTGATATTCTCGGGTTCCAGAACCCAGGATTCGCCGGGTTCCAGTTTTGTGAGCGCTGATTTCAGGTCTCCGGAAGGCGGCTGGATCAAGGGACCCATCCGGTTTTCAAACGCCCAGGCAGAGCCCACCAAAAAACTTCCGGCCGCATCCACGAGTTGTTTTTTAAAAATCGGATCTTCATAGACTTCTTTTTCAAGGACGAGCAGAGAGGTTGCCGAGCATTTCTGGCCGCAGTGGCCGAATGCCGACTGAATGACGTTTTTGATGGCCTGATCCCGGTCGCTCATGGCGGTGACGATCGTGGCGTTTTTTCCGCCGGTCTCGGCAGCCAGAAAGACAGCGGGTCGCTCTTTTAAGATCCGCATCCCGGTATCGGTGCCGCCGGTCAGAATGATAAAATCCACATCCGGGTGATGCGTCAGTTTCGCGCCGATGGTCGATCCCGCACAGGGAATAAACTGGAGAACGTTTCTGGAGACCCCGGCTCTCCAGAAACACTGGCAAAGCTCCCACGCCACCAGAACCACAACTGAAGCCGGCTTAAAAATGACGGTGTTGCCCGCGGACAGGGCGGCCAGTATCCCGCCGCAGGGAATGGCAATGGGAAAGTTCCAGGGAGAAATCACCAGCCCCACGCCTTTACCCGCGCAGCGGACATGACGCATGTCATCAAAGGCCTTGGCCGAGTGCGGGTAATATTCCGCAAAGTCGATGGCTTCGGAGACTTCGACATCTCCTTCCGAAAATACTTTTCCGGTATTGGCCGCGGCTGCGCCGATCAGATCCGCCCTTGCCATGCGAAGTTCCCTGGCCACGCAAGACAGGATTTCATGCCGCTCGGCCAGGGATTTTTTCCGCCAGCCGTCGGGATCTGCCTTGGCAACCGATACCGCCATCTCAATATCTCTGTCATCCGCCAGGGCATAACGGGCAATCAGGGGCTTGGCGCCGGATTGCCCGATCCGTGATATATCCAGGCATTCCCCCAGAGGCCTGCCTTCCAGAATCTCGCCTCCGCCGGCAACCACGGGAATCATGAGCGGGCTGCTGCCCGGGGCTTTTTGCCACTTGTCCCGAATGGCTTGGGCCCAGATCCGGCTGGGTTCAAGGGCCCAGTCCGTGTCGGCTTCATTGGTGAATTCGTTCGAATAAAAAGTGCCTGCACCAAGAAATCTTTTGGCCGGAAATGCTTCTGCTAAGCGGTTCTGGGAACGCCTCGGGGCGTTGGGGACTATTTTGCGGTGGTGATAGGATTTGACAAACTGGTCTTTTAAAAAATCCCAGGCCTTGGAATCGGTTTTCAGGTTAAACGAGTGCCGGAGAAAATTTTCTTCCGCGGTATTCTCGTCGAGCCTTCGAATCAGGTAGGCGATGGCATTGATGAACTGATCCCGGGTTGCCACCGGCGCATACAGCAGCATATCACCTGTGAACTCCTGAATAGCTCTTCGCACAGGGTCCGCCATGCCTTCGAGCATCTCATAACTGATGTAATCGCTCACCCCGAAGTGTTTTCCCAGAATAGCGGCATAGGCCAGCTCAAACAGGTTGTGTGAGGCGATCCCCAGATGAACGGCATGAATGTTTTCCGGAATCATGCCGTAGTCCACCATGCGCTTGTAGTTGGCATCCACATCCAGCTTGTTGTCATACGGGGCCAGGGGCCAGTTGTGGAGGCTCGATTCAACCAGCTCCATTTCCATATTGGCACCTTTGACGATCCGGATCTTGATGGGAGCGCCGCCGTCAGCCACCCGCTTTCTGGCCCATTCGGTCAGCGCAATCTGAATGTTGCAGGAATCCGGCAGATAGGCCTGAAGAACGATTCCGGCGGAATGCAGCTTGAACTCCGGTTCATCGAGGGTCTGCGTAAACGCCGCGCGCGTGATATCTAGATCCCGGTATTCTTCCATGTCCAGATTCACGAATTTGGGCGTCCGGACACCGTTTCGGCGGGTGAAGCAGTGGTTTTGGGCCGTGCGGTAAAGCCGGGACAGACGTTCCTTCAGGATTTTTACCGTATGTTCAAACGCCAGGGAAGAAATCTGGGAATAGATGGTGGATATCTTGACCGAGATATATTCGATTTCCGGATTCCGAAGATCTTCCAGATACGTTTTCAGGCGATCGGCAGCCTCTTCCTCGCCCAGAACCGCTTCCCCGAGATGATTGAGATTCATGCGAACGCCTTCGGCACTGCGCATCTGAAGGTGACGATGCAACGCCTCGGCTTCTCCGGCAATGATGGAGCGGCGGCTGTCCGAGCGCATTTTTTCGATGATTCGGGGGACGGATATGGCCGGAACGTGCCTTCCCACGCCGAGGAAGAGGCGCATCAGAAGCTTTTCCGTGAACCTGAAGAACTCGGGGATGCCATGGGTCCGCATCAGCTCGTTTATCTGATCCGCCACGCGGTCATAACTGCCGGAACGAAAGCCCTGATCCATCATTTTGGTCAGGATCACCTTGTCCAGGGGGCTGTTTAACAGGCGCATCATCATTTCCTGAATGGCGTGTTCTTCCGGGCTTAATAGCTCATTGGCCCGTTTCTGCCAGGATTCGGCCAGGGCAATGGCTTCCTGAGAGAGAGTATCGACAATATCGGGTTTCATCAGAGGGGTCCTCCGCTGGTTTGGTGCTGTTTCTTCTGAATCATGTACTGATTGAACCGCCGGACGTGGCGCTGCGCCAGCTTGCGGGCCTTTTGCGCATCGCCGTTTTCAACCGCCTGAACAATGTCGCAGAGATCGCTGTAGTTTTCTTCAATCACATGGGGTTCGCGGGGAAGAAAATTTTCAAAATACGGATGGATATTTTCATGCAGGGTCTGAAGAATGGATGTATACATGGGGTTTTGAGATATCCGTGCCAGCGCCTGATGCAGATGCTCATCCACCCGGATAAAGGCGTCCTGATGGCTGATGCCGTTTTCCTTGTACTGGCGGGCTTCCTCCAGCAGGAGCCGGAGCTGCCGGATATCCGAAGGGGTTGCCCGTTCTGCTGCCAGGGCCACTACATTGCCTTCAACGCCTTCCCTGAATTCCGCCAGGTGCTCCAGGGAAACCTGCTGAAAACGGATCAAAAGCGCCAGATTCTCGCTGATTTTTTCCGTGGTCAGGCCCTTGATCACAGCCCCGCCGTTTGTTCCCAGCCGGATTTCGATCAGCCCTTTTTGTTCCAGTACTCTGAGGGCTTCCCGAAGCGTTCCCCGGCTGGTTTCGAATCTTTCCATCAGATCCCTTTCAGGCGGCAGGGTGTCTCCAACATTCAGTTTTCCATCCAGAATGGCTTCTTCAATCTGATCCACGACATCTTGATAAATACGGTTTTTCCGGGCTTTTTGAAACATGGGTCGAGAACTTTCCCTTTTATATTGATTAGTATCATTATAATGGTCAGACCATTAATAACCGATAGAGGCAGTTTCAGTCAAGAACAAAACAAGCAGCGCGGGTTTTCAGGGAGCGAGATTAATGAGATGAAGGAATTTCAGGCACCAGTAGCCCATCAATGCCGTTACCGGCAGCGTCAGCACCCATGCCCAGACCATCCGCTCGACAATCCCCCATTTCACGGCGCTGAATCGTTTGGTTGCCCCAACGCCCATGATGGACGTTGAAATGATATGGGTTGTGGACAGGGGAATCCCCCAATGCGAGGCGATTTGAATCACCAAGGCGGCAACGGTTTCCGCCGCGAAGCCGTGGATGGGCTGCAATTTGACCATTTTATGTCCGAGGGTTCTTATAATCCGCCAGCCTCCGGCGGCGGTTCCGGCAGCCATTGTCAAGGCGCACACAACCTTGATCCAGGTATGTACTTCAAATTTTGGAGAAATCAGAAAACCCATCCAGTCGGGTAACCCATGGAACATTCCGGCCTGGGTTGCTGTATAGAGTGACAGAGCAATAATCCCCATTGTTTTCTGGGCATCGTTTGTACCGTGACTGAGCGCCATCAGCGATGCGCTCGCCAGTTGCAATTTATTAAAAACCGCATTCACATGATGCGGCGTCTGTCTTCTTAATACCAGCAGCAAAAAACCCATTAACAAAAAGCCGCCGATCATTCCCACGATCGGAGATATGACCATGGGAACAATCACTTTCGGCCAGAGACCTTCCAGGCTATGCGTTACCGGGTTAACAGATGCCCACTGAATAACGGACCAGTTCTCATGGGCCGACGCCAGGGTTGCGCCGCACAATCCGCCGATCAGCGCATGACTGGAGCTGGAGGGCAGGCCGAACCACCAGGTGAGCAATCCCCATACAATGGCGCCCACCAAAGCGCAGATAATCGTCTGGAGGGTGACAAACTGGGCATCCACAAGTCCCTTGCCGATGGTCGTGGCCACTGCCGTACCCCACATGGCGCCCAACAGATTAAAGACCGCCGCCATAAGGATTGCCTCCCTCGGCTTCAATACCTTAGTGGAAACAACGGTTGCAATGGAATTTGCCGTATCGTGAAACCCATTGATATATTCGAATATCAGCGCCACAAGAATCACACAGAAGACCAGAATCATAAACTCCTCTCTGGCAGCCGGCCAGGGCAGTTTTTACTGAATACAATGAACCTGCTGGCCACTGCCGTCCGCTGACTGTGATTTACGAATTCTTCAACACGATATGAAATACCACTTTACCGGCGTCCCGGCAGCGGTCAATGGCCTTTTCCAGCAATTCATACAGATCACGCAAAATGGTTAGTTCCAGTATTTCATGTTTGCAATTATAAAGTGAACACAACAGATCGAGCATCAACCGGTCTGCATCGCCTTCCAGTTCATGCAACCGGTCTCTCTGATCTTTGATTGTATCCAGCTTTGGATTCCGCCGAAGCGATTTGACCATCAGTAAAAGTGTTTCGGCTGCCTGCTTGAGGATGGATATCTGCTGAGAGAAATCGCGGCCTTGAAGCGGTTCATAAAACAGGATAAACCGCTCACTGAATTTTTCAAGCATTTTCGGAATCTTATACAATGCATCCGATAATGACTCGATATCCTCACGTTCGATCGGCGTTACAAAAGTTTTGCACAGATGCTCGTCAATATCCTCGGTAACGCGCTTGCCCTTGCGCCTTGCTTCCTTGAAATCGGCAAGGGCGCTGGCCGAATCCGGATCCTTCATCAGCAGGATCAATGCATTGACATTGTTACATACCTGCTGAGCGCTGTCTTCCAGAAAATCAAAAAATTTTTCATCTTTTCCAAGTAATCTTTGCAAAGAAAACATAGCGTTATTTTCATCCTGAATGTTTAGGCGCTTTATTGGGAAATCGCTTCGAACATCGGTTCTCTTATCATAGTTTGGGAAATTTGAATAGCGGCAGTTTTTATTTCACTTCAATTTTTGGATTTTTTCTCGAACCGACGGATCAGTCTGCTCGAATCACTCCGGAGAGCGGGAAACCGCCGTATGGATCAGATTTAAAAAGGAGAGGTTCAGAGATGAAAGACGCCGCCAATTATAAAAAAAAGGGTATTTCCCTCGCAGGCGAGAGAAATACCCTTTCATAACGGTTAATTTGTTAAACTAAATCTTAACAACGTTCTTTGCAGCAGGTCCCCGGCTTCCTTTTTCCACATCAAACGTGACCCGATCACCCTCGGCTAAGGTTTTAAACCCCTCCATCATGATGGCTGAGTGATGGACAAATACGTCTCCGCCCTCTTCCTGCTCAATGAATCCAAACCCCTTCTTATCACTGAACCATTTCACTATTCCTTTTGCCAAAACACGACCTCCCTTAAAAAAATGTTTATTCGGGTCCCTGGATTTCAGATCGGGTTTCAGAACAGTGTTCTTGGACAGGAACCCATTTCAAGGGATCCCCTGAACCGAAATAAAAGCCGGGAAAATATGCTGATAGTATAACTTAACCATTTATTGTCGGTCAAGAAAAAAACTATTGCGTTATTAATTTTTCTATTTTTGCCGATTTTTCCAGGCCCGCGAGGTAGGAATCCAGCTCTGCTTTAACTTTTTCCGATTTTAATCCCTGAGACAACTGGTCCTTGACTTCAGCATACGGCACAATGCCTTCGGGTTTTATCTCCGCCAATTTAATGATATGATATCCAAACTGGGTTTCCACGATACCGCTGGTTTCACCGGGCTTTAACGCCAGCGCGGCATCTTCAAAGGGCTTGACCATCTGTCCTTTTGCAAAATATCCCAGATCACCCCCTTTTTCTTTACTGGGACAGTCTGAAAGTTCCTTGGCCAGAGCTGCAAAGTCTCCGCCGGCTTTAAGCTTTTCCTGAACGGATTCAATTTTCTTGCGAGCTTCCTCTTTTTTAGCAGGATCAGCTTTGGGGTCAACCGTTACAAGGATATGACTAGCCCTTAGCAGTTCCGGCTGTTTGAAAGCCTCGGGATGGGTATCATAATAGGCCTGCGCATCTTGTTCCGACACATTGATTTTTTCAACTATCTGCTTGTCGATGAGGGCCTGAATCGCCAGATCTTCCTTGAGCTGAGTCTTTATCTGCCCCTCGGTCAGTTTCATCTTGGTGAGCATTTCCTTATACTCGGCATCGCCCTTGAACCGCTGCTTGATTTTGGATAGCCTGTCATTCACCTGCTCATCGGTGACGGCAATTTTTTGTTTTTTGCTTTCCTGATTGAGCAGCTCCCGGTTAATGAGATTGTTCAGCACATCCATTTGAATGGCCTTCATCTGAGCCTCATCCATGGGTGCACCCGTGCGGGCCCTGCGCTGGATCACCCCTTCCATTCCCCGGTCCAGGTCTAACTGTACAATCGCTATTCCATTCACGATCGCCACTTTTTTTGAAGATTCGTCTGCCGGCTTTGCCGCTTTTTTACCCGCAGCCGGCTTCACCTCTGTTTTCTTTTCCGCGGACATTACCGGAAAAGCCAACCCTGCCTGTATCATCAGCGCAACAGCCGCAAGGGTTAATACATGTTTACATCGTTTCATTCAATTATTCTCCTTCTTGGATGGTAGTTAATGACTTCCTGTTAAATTTGTTTTTAATTTAAATACCAAAACTATGTCCCTTTACCGGTTTGTCAAGGTACAGAAAACATGGCATTCAGATGTCAGTTTTCTTGAATATTCGCAAGGACGGATTCCACCATCGCTTGAATTTCCGTAAGCCTGGCCTGGGACGCAGCCTCAAACCGAAGCACCAGGGCCGGCTGGGTATTTGATGCGCGAACCAGGCCCCAGCCATCACTGAAGAGAACCCGAACCCCATCAATATCAATCACATTATAGCGATCTTTAAAATATGCCGTAATTTTTTTGACCACCTCAAATTTCCGGTCATCCGGGCACTCCATGCGGATTTCCGGCGTGGTAAAGGTTTTGGGAACATCCGACAAGAGCTCTGAAAGAGGTTTGTCGGTTCTGGATAAAATTTCCAGGAGCCTGCATGAGGCGTATGTGGCGTCATCATACCCCAGATAACGATCGGCAAAAAACATGTGTCCGCTCATCTCTCCGGCCAGCTCTGCTCCTTCTTCCTTCATTTTCTTTTTGATCAGGGAATGACCGGTTTTCCACATGATGGGCCGCCCCCCATTTTTTTCAATATCATCATACAGGGTCTGGGAGCATTTGACTTCGGAGATAAAGGTGGCGCCGGGTTTTCTGGCAAGAATTTCCCGTGAAAAGAGAATCATCAGCTTATCCCCATAGACGATATCACCTTTTTCATCCACCACCCCGATGCGATCCCCGTCTCCATCATATCCAATCCCCACATCCAGTTTTTTTTCCTTAACCAGGGCAATGAGGTCCTTCATATTCTTGAGTACCGTCGGATCTGCTTCGTGATTTGGGAACGAGCCATCCATTTCGCAGTAAATATCGTGAACTTCAAGATTCATGGTCTTCATGATGGGAACAGCCACGACACCTGCCGTTCCATTTCCGGCATCCACAGCGATTCGAAGCCTTCTTTCAATGGTAATGTTCTCTTGCACAAATGTCTGATACGCCGGAAGCACATTTGCGGCAGCAAGACCTCCGCCGCCGGCTTCCACAAAAGCCTTATTTTCAATGATGCGTCGAATTTTCTGAATATCTTCGCCGTGAATAGATCCAGAGCCCAGGCACATTTTAAACCCGTTATACTCGGCCGGATTGTGGCTGGCGGTAACCATGACGCCGCCTTCCTGTCCCAGGTGGTGAATGGAAAAATACAGAACCGGTGTCGGACAGATGCCGATATCGGTGATTTGGCAGCCGGTGGACATCAGTCCTTCAATGAGTCTGTTGACATATCTATCCGAGGAAATCCGGCAATCTCCGCCGACTGAAATCCGCGAGCAGTTATTCTGATTCAAAAACGTTCCGATTCCTTTTCCAATCAATACCACATCCGCATCGGTCATATCTTTTCCCGCAATCCCGCGAATGTCATATTCTCTGAACATTTCCGAATTCATGCACCGATCTCCTCATTCTAATGTGGAACCGCAAAAATTCCTATAACTTACCCAGGCGTTCATAAGATAAACAGTCTGATGGTCGGTAGACTGAAGGCTTTTAACGAATGTAATTCCTTTAGCCTTCAGTACCTGGCCTGAACACCTGCGCGTATTACTACCGATAATTCCGATAGTCAATATCATGTTGCTGGGATTTATAAGCAAACTTGCGAACGGTTGTTTTGACCAGTTGAGCTGCCAAAGTGACATTGCCCCTTGTATTTTTTAGCGCGTCAATGATCATCTCTTTCTCAAGGTTGGCAACGGCCTCCTCGATGGACATGACGGGAAGTGTTCCGGATTCGGTTCCGGTCTGAAGGGTCGGCGGCAGATGATAACTATGAATGACCCCAGCATCGCAAAGCAGGACCGCCCGCTCAATGCAGTTTTCAAGCTCCCGGACATTACCGGGCCAATGATAATTCATCAGCATGTCGATGGCCGGTGTTGAAAACCTGCGAATATCCTTGGCGTTTTCCTTGCTGCATTTTTCGAGGAAATAGTTTGCCAGAAGTAAAATATCGGTCTTACGTTCCCGGAGCGGGGGAAGATAGATGGGAAACACATTCAAGCGGTAATACAGATCTCCGCGAAAGGTTTCCTCTTCAATGGCCATCTCCAGATTCTTGTTGGTAGCCGTAATCACCCGAACATCCACCTTGATGGTCTGATGTCCGCCGACCCGTTCAAATTCTCTCTCCTGAAGGATTCGAAGCAGCCGGACCTGAACATCCAGCCCCACCGCACCGATTTCATCCAGGAATATGGTGCCTTTGTTGGCCATTTCAAACTTACCCAGTTTCTGTTTGATCGCGCCGGTAAAAGATCCTTTTTCATGTCCGAAAAGCTCGCTTTCAATCAGGTTGGCGGGCAGGGCCGCGCAATTGACTTTGACAAACGGACTTTTTGCCCTCAGGCTGTTGTAATGAACCGAGCTGGCCACCAGCTCTTTTCCGGTTCCGCTCTCCCCCCGGATCAGCACCGTGGCATTGCTTTTGGAAACCTGGGAAATCATCTGAAACACTTCCCGCATCCGGCTGCTGCTGCCGATAATATTTGTAAAACTGTATTTGGTCTCCAGCTCGCTTCGAAGCCTGCGATTTTCTTCCCGGAGTTGTTCTTTCTCCAGATGAATGGTTTCAAGATTGATGACATGCCGGGCGATCATGATGGCGATCACCGAAAGCAGCTTTTCTCCGTTTTTCAGCGAATAGGATTCATCGTAGTGGTGGTCTACGCTGAGCGCGCCAATCACCTGGCTGCCTTTTTTTATCGGAACGCAGATAAATGAGATTTCCTGATCCAGTTTTCCCCGTCTGGCTTCGGTGCGATCCAGAAAATGCGGCTCCTGGCTGATTTTGGGAATGGTTACGGCATGACCTGTCTGAATCACCTTTCCGGTAATCCCTTCCCCGAGTTTATACTTCACCCGTTCAACGGCTGTCCGGGAGATGCCATGCGCCACTTCAATCGTGATTTCATTGGTCAGGGGATTTAATAGCGTGATCGTACCGCGAATCATGTTGATGGAAATGGACAGCGTATCCAGAACCTTGTATAGGGATTTTTTCAGGTCCAGATGTTCATTCAGCGTTTTGCTGATCTCATACAACAGGGTGACATCTTCAATTCGTTTCATGGGTTCCGATAGGTTCTGGGCGATAGGTTCTGGAATAATCGCTTTATTTATGCCTGATCATAGCCGTCAGGCCAGGATGGGTTAAAGGATAGAAACGATACCATGGTTTTTCCGTATGTCCGTTGATCATGGAGTTCAAATTCCGGATGATCGAAACGGATGGCCTCCGAAACAGAATGCTCGACAACGATGCAGGCCTGCGCAGCCAGGGATGCGCTTTGCAGAAGATGATTCAGAGTGGGACCGATCATGTTCCGGTTGTAGGGGGGATCCATGAAAACCAGATCAAACAGCGGCTGAACATGACGCAAAAAATTCAGGCCGTGTGCAATATTCCATCTCTGAACACGGGCTTTTTTCTCCAGGGAAAAAGACCGGACATTTTGCGCTATCAGCGATATTGCCTGAGAAGAGTCGTCAACAAGAACTGCGGAATCCGCCCCCCGGCTCAAAGCCTCGATAGCCATCGCACCGGTTCCGGAAAATAGATCCAGTACAACGGCCTGCTGAGTCCGGAATGACAGAATATTGAAAATCGTCTCTCTCAGACGATCTGACGTCGGCCGGGTCTGCTTTCCCTCAAGGCGATGAAGCCTTCGACCTTTCAGTTCCCCTGCAATGATTCTCATCCGTCATCCCACGTCAGGTCTTCAGTTTTTCTTTCACTTTTTCCTTAATCCAGATCACCCAGGGATCCATGCCATCCTCGGTTCGGGCGGATATTTCAAATACCGGAATGCCCGGATGAATCTGAAGGATATTCCGAACCGCTTCATCCTTATCGTATTCCAGATATGGTAGAAGATCAATTTTGTTTAAAATGGCGGCATCACACACCCTGAACATCAAGGGGTATTTAAGGGGCTTGTCTTCTCCTTCTGTGACGCTGAGGACCACGACCTTGGCATCTTCTCCGATGTCAAATTCCGCCGGACAGACCAGATTTCCCACATTTTCCACAATGAGCAGGTCCACATCCTCCAGCGTAAAACTTTCCGCAGCCTTGGCAATCACATGGGCAGCCAGATGGCAGTCCCCGCCAAAGGCATCGGTATTGACCTGAACCACCGGGGCTCCGGTTGTGGCCAGTCGGTCGGCATCATTGGTCGTGCTGACATCTCCGACAATGACGGCGGTACGGACTTCCGGCATCAATCGGTTGATGGTTTTCCCCAGCGTCGTGGTTTTTCCGGAACCCGGAGAACTCATGACATTCAGCACAAACACTTTTTTGCCCGCAAACAATTTCCGGTTCTGCTCGGCCATGGTGTTATTCACGTCCAGAACCTTTCGAACCACTTTTATTTCCATAACGAATTTCCTTTTTCAAAGAAGAAACATTGATCAGCCATAATCTGCGAGGTTCCGCTGGTTCCAAAGCTCCAGCATGAGAACCAGCGGAACCGCCGCCTGCGGAAACTATACGTTCGCTGACTCCTGCTCACCGTCTGGTTCATTTTCAAGTTCGATGGAAGAAATGTCCAGTTCCTGGCCGGAGGTCAGCTCGATCGTGCCGCTGTTGCACCGGGGGCAGGAAAATGCCGGTCCGTCAATGGTCCAGTGATTATCGCAGGATTTGCACCGGGCTGTCACGGGAATCTCTTCAATATAAAGCACGGCCCCGGCAATCGCAGAGTCTTTTGAGACAATATCAAAACAGAATCGAAGACTGTCCGGAACCACGGAAGACAGTTTGCCGATCTTCAGATAGACGCCCTGAACCCGGCTGTTTTTCAGGTGTTCGGGAATGGAAGCAGTAGCGATCTCAACGACCTGCATGGCAATGCCCATTTCATGCATGGATATTGATCCTTTTGTATGAAAGACTCATAACTTTAACAAAAATGTAATATCATACCGTTGTTATCTTTCTTTGTAAATGGGGAAAATAGCACTTTCACAAAAAAAGGCAAGGAGGCTTCGACTTCCCTCTCCTCAATCTCATCGACTTTTAAGTGACAAAACCAAAGTCATGGGCTGTGTTGGCGAGGCCGTGAATCCGTAATGCTCATAGAAGATTTTGGCCTCATCGGAAATGGCATGTACCAGAAGACCTAGAATACCTATAATACCTCCAGCTTGAGCCGAACGCATAACGGCATCTTGAAGCATCGCCGCGCCAAGACCCTTTCCCTGCCACAACCGATCTATCGCCAAACGACCAAGAACCGCCATGGGAACAGGGTCTGGCATATTGCGCCGAACGGAACTCGGCGCAATATTCAAAGCCAACGCGCCAGAGGCCAAACAATAATAGCCGACAACCCTTCGTCCCTCGGTTACGACATAAGTGCGGGAAGCCCCACTCACTTGATTGGGATATGCCCGGCGTTTCAACCATTCGTCCAGACTGGCAACGCCACACGTAAAGTCATCAAGTGCATGTTCAGCCGATAGAAGAACAGGGGCGGACAGGGTCATGACGCCCACGGCTTGTGGGCCTTCATTAGCCGTTCAAATCCCTCGCCGCTTGGTGGCTGGTCAAGAACCTTGAGAAAGTGATCATAGGTTCTTTGATCCACGCGCACAAGGGTCTGATCGAGCAAAGCGTCCTCCGCTGCTCGTCGCGCCGCATCAATCATGAAGTCAGAACGCGTTTTCCCGTGTGCTTTCGCGGCTCTGTCGATCAAGGCCCGCGTCTCAATGCGCACGCGCAAATTAACGGCTCGGGTTTGAGTGTCTGTGGTTGTGTGTGTCGCCATGTCTTCCTCCTCTTTTTATTTTATTATACACTATTATACCAGAAAAGATACACATTGTGTATCTTTTCTGCTTAAGTCTCAACATTTATAAAATGTCTGCGATTTCAATATTATGGTTCATAGAATGAGCTTGAAACCTTGCGTTTTTTGTGTTATCAATTTTTGATAAATATAGATAATAGGAGGTTTAGCCATGCCATCCAGCTACGCCATAGGCTCTCATTTTGAAAGCCTCATAAAGCAGAAAATCGAAAGTGGGCGTTACAGCAGCGCAAGCGAGGTTGTCCGTGATGCCTTGCGCCTGTTCGAGGAGCATGAAGAACTGCGGGAAACACAGATCAAAAACCTCCGTCAGCAACTTCAGGAGGGTAGAGAAAGTGGCGCCGGTATTCCGGCTGATAAGGTTTTTGATCGGCTTGAAGCAAAATATAACAAGCTCACGAGCGAAACCTGAGACAGCCCGTGCAATGCGTTTTTCCCCGCTCGCCGAATTCGATCTTGAAGAAATCGGCGACCAGTCCGTGAACGACCGAAAACACCTTGTTTCCGCCTCAGTTGCTGTCGAGAAGCTTCTTCTTTTGTGCTTCGAATTCAACTTCAGTGATGATGCCTTTCTTCTTCAGATCGTCCAGTTTGATGAGTTCGGCATAAACGTCTCGCGGCTTTTCCGTCTGATCTTTGGTATGGATGTCGACGATTGACTTTTCCGTTTTGTCGATCACGAAGTCGGGGCTTTCAACAAGGGAAGTCCTCCGCGCCTCAGGATCATCTTTTTCGACAACTCGGAATTGATACTCGAAGCGTGCAAAACGGCCAGGGATGGCAGGAACCTCATGGGCCGATACCGGAATAGCGATCTTCCCGTGGCTTTCCGCAAACGAATTCGCTTCACGAATCACGTCGACCTTCAACGAACCTACGTTACCGAAAATGCCCGCCCGATCCTGTTTGGAAAGCATGTAAGTATCCGGCGACAACTGTACAATACCTCTCTCGGCGCAACCCATGACAGCTGCTGCTAAAGCAGTGATGAACAAGAGAGAGAACCGAAGTGTCATTACTGGCTCCTATTGGCCACGCCGCGGATTAACTTCAAGAACGCGAAAGCAGCAGATATGTACTATTTTCAAGCTCTGATAGGTGTCTGCCTTTTCACGCTCCATAACACCCGAATCACCAGGAGGTGGGCGCCCTTCCCGCCGATCAGACGCACCCTTTCGTTAGCCACGATAAGCATTGATCTCAAGACTAAGGAACGGGAAAGGCCACGTCCCTCGGGGCTGTATTTCGTTTATGTGAGCAGCAATATCCAATGTGAGATCACAAAACGCGTTTATGAGAGCCTTTCGTTTTTGCGGCTCATTAATAGGGCAAGGTGCGTCGGAACTGCTTTCAATAAACTCCTTGAGCTTCTGCTCATAGTCGTTAAGATGGAACTTATGAGCTACCGTATGGCGCAACTCAGTGAATTTCTCAATACGTTTACGCAGGGCTTTCGTTGTTCTACCGGCCAAAACAAGTTCAATCAGAGAATGCGAGTTGTTCCTAAATGGCAGTTCATCGACCGGACAGGTCAGACGCCACGCGGCAAATGATCTGATAATTTCCTCGAATGAATTGAAGAGCAGGAGGACCAGGAGCTTGACGTCGGATACCGTGGCAAGTGCTTCCTTGTACTGCTGAATCAGTTTAGGTGGCAGTTCAAAATCGACCGACTTTTCCATATGCCTCCCTATTTCCTCCGTCGTATTTGACTAACAAGAGGTTATTTTGTTTGTTTATGTAATCTGTTCTTGCATGTTATTCCGAAAGAAACGTGTCTTTTTTACTAACCCCCATGCCCGGGGCGGGCACAACGAAGGATGAAAATGGATTGGTTGCAATAAGGGGTTGAGTCACGGTATTCCACTGATAAGGAATTTCCACAAATAACTTAATCAGGAGGAATACCATGACTCGGAAAGATGATAGCAGAATTATCAGGATCGTGCACCCCATTTGTTGCGGATTGGATGTTCATAAAGAGAGTGTTTCAGCCTGCGTTATTTTCCCCGATAGCAATGGGGACGAGCAGTTCCAGGTCAAAGTATTTGGTACATTCACGGACGATCTGATCAGACTTCGCGAGTGGCTGTTGGAGCATGATTGTCTGGTTGTGGCCATGGAGAGCACAGGGATTTACTGGCGTCCAGTGCATAATATTTTGGAGGAATCGTTTCAGGTGGTTCTGGCCAACGCCCGGGATATGAGAAACGTTTCCGGGCGCAAAACAGACATTGGAGACAGCCGGTGGATCGCCGGATTGTTGCGGCATGGTCTGTTGAGAGCGAGTTTTATTCCACCGCAAACGGTTCGGCAGTGGCGCGATCCGACGCGGCTGCGGAAAAAGTACGTTCAGACAGTCAGTGACTACCGGAAACGGACCCATAAGCTTTTTGAATCGGCAAACATCAAGATCGATTCGGTGGTATCGGATTTGTTTGGTGTGACAGGTCGCAATATGATGAAACTTCTGATTCAGGATCGAGAACTGACATTGACGGATATTCAATCCTGCGTTCGTGGGAAACTCAAAGGAAAAGAAGCGGAACTGTTTCGATCCATTCAGGGTTTCTTTACGGGCCATCACCGGTTCATATTGAAGATGCTTTTAAGAACGATTGCCTCTTTGGAATCTCAGATAGAAGCACTTGACCATCAGATTCGTGATGTGATGAAGGACAATGAGGCGCTGTTGGATCGCATGAAGAAGGCCCCTGGCATATCAGATGTTTCGGCCTGCGACATTCTGGCGGAAATTGGTCCCACGCTGGAGAGCTTTCCAACGGATACGGCGTTGGTGTCGTGGAGCGGGTTGTGTCCTGGCAACAACGAAAGTGCCGGGAAACGGAAAAGCGGCCGAAGTCCGGTACGCAAGCATCATCTGAAGACCATCATGATTGAGGTGGCATGGGCGGCGGTCAAGAAGAAAGGCTCCTACTTCAAGGATAAATATTATCGCCTCAAGGCCCGCCGGGGTGCAAAGAAGGCAATAGTGGCAATTGCTCACCGGATTCTTCTGGGGATATATCATGTCATCAAGGATGGAGCAGAATTTCGAGATTTAGGGGAAGACTATCTGACACTCAGAAACAAAGCGAAGAAAGTTATACATCTGCAAAAGCAGGCACTTGCTCTGGGATTCAATCTGGTTCCTCAAGCGGCACAATGAATAACGCATAAATAAAGACATTCTTCATGGAGGTCGATTTAGAACTGAAGCCTGTGAGCGCGTGAACTAACATGACCGGTCAGCTTTTGCACAACGAATTGTCGGCGCCTGTGTGGCGACCACGAATATAAAAATCTGAATCCAAGCTGATTAATAACGATGAATGTCTATGAATAAGGATGGTTGCTGATCATTTTCATATAAAAATTGTTTTTTTGCTTAGTAACTCAGTATGACGATTCATGGTCAATTGTCAATTAGTTACTGGAATAAAACAGCACAGCGCATACCTGAAAGCATCAGACAAAACCATCATGACCAAGGATTTTTGCTCGCCCCCGTGCATGAAAATGGATATGCATTATTATTTACAGATATCTGAGGTGGGTGTCAATTGGTCGAGAAACTTTATAGAGATGAATGTGATCCTGAG
>Ga0268283_1000749_pt1 | contig 18376 bp, 21 predicted proteins | sample saktaG_13_FD_190140 | JGI IMG/M metagenome (GOLD analysis project Ga0268283, IMG submission 190140) | Saline water microbial communities from Sakinaw Lake, British Columbia, Canada - sak_2013_06_06_36m | ecosystem: Environmental > Aquatic > Non-marine Saline and Alkaline > Saline ... | reverse complement strand
TTTTAGAAAGTAAATGTCGTGGGTTCGAATCCCACTTGGCGTACAAATAATATGGGGTTTTAGTATAATGGCTATTATGATTGTCTTGCACACAATAGATACGGTTTCGATTACCGTAAGCTCCACATTATCAATTAGTTACATATGTCCTGTTGACGTAATTGGCAACCGTATTGGGTTCAAACCCCAAGTTTCTCAGTTCGAATCTGAGACGGGACACATTTTATCTGGAATCTCCAGACAAAGTATTTATAATAAAATTTAATTATGATTACACTTTATTTTATCATGCTCACAGTGTTTATAACATATGTGGGATTTATTTGGAGCAAGTACGGAGTACTTCCCTCAATTTCAGATAGTTATTATGAACTACCTAAACAGATTAATTTTCTATTTACATTATTTTGTTGGGGGTTTGCATTTCCAGCCGTAATTATTGGTCTTGATTTGACTGATAATTTTCTAATGTTTCTTGCTGGTGGTGGAATAATGTTTGTTGGTGCAGCAGCAGCATTTAAACAAGAGCTAACAGATACTGTACATAAAATTGGTGCGTTTGGTGGAGTGATATTCAGCCAGTTATCAATTGCATTTGATTTTAAAATGTATTATGTGAATGTAATTTTTGTTGTATTAGGTCTGTTAATATTATTAACCAAAATTAAAAATCGCATTTGGTGGCTTGAATTAGTGGCATTTTCATCAATATGTTATGTTTTAGGTAAACAATTACTTTAAAAAAATTGTCTGGAATATCCAGACAAAATACACGTCTATAGTTCAATTGGTAGAATAGTGGTCTCCAAAACCATTGGTTGGGCGTTCGAGTCGCTCTAGGCGTGCTACAGTATTTATATTAAATTTTATTATGAAATTATTTGAAATTATTGATTCAGAAATTTTAAAATTACTGAAAGAACAACACGATGAGGTTGTTGTTCCTGATGTTCGTAGAATTTACGAAAAACTAATATCACCAATTGGTACTTTTGAGGAATATCTTCAATATACATCAAACATTTTTCCAAATTCTAAAGTAAAAAAAATTGTATATAGAGCAGGTTTATTGAAATTAAATCAACACATGGGTGGTATTTGGTTTGGTGAATCTGAGGGTGATGTAAATAAATTCTCAAAAGAAGTTAGAGGGTACTCAAATAACACAATTCATTATTGTTTAATTAATCTTCAAAACCCGAAATATTATGACATGGGGCATTGGCATGGATATATTCGTGCAGTAGATAAACTTCGTGATGATAGGGACAGGTTAATGGATATTTTAATATCTGAAGGGTATGATGGAATAATAATTGATAGAGATACGTGGAATGATGGTGATAGAAAATACAGGGTTACATCGGAGCAATACGTTGTTTTTAATACAAATCAAATATATTCATTGGGTGTTGAAAACGATATTAATGAATTTCAGAGATATTTAGAAAATTAACCATAATTTTTGTAACATTTATTTTTATTTTACTTATAACATTTGTAATTTCACAAAAATTGTATATATTTGTGAAAAATAATTTTAACAACATGAAAGCAATCTTAGAGTTTAATTTACCTGATGAACAATTAGAATTTGAATTGGCTGTTAATGGGAGAAAATATAATTTAATACTTTATGATCTTTCACAGGCAATGAGAAGTATTGTGAAATATGACGAAAGCAAGTCTGAAGATTATCGTCAGGCTGTTGAAGATATGAGAGATAAGTTATACCAATTGGTAAATGAATATGCAGTTGATCTTGATTAAAAATTTGTTATGTTAATTATTTCGAAAAAGAAGGATTATTACGATGGGGTTGTTGGTACGATGGGTATTGATAAAACTCTGGTGTATAATCGTGAAGAAATTGAGTTGGAAGAAAAAAATATTCCACGTTCGTTTACCAAACAAAGAGATATTGGTTTAAACAATTCTAAAGAAAGTCAATTCATAAAATTAGGAGACCACGATATTAAAAAAGAATTGTGGAATGAGTACCCCAATTACAGTCTTTTTATTATTGGGTTTTGTGGAAAACTATATGCTGGATGGAAATTATATTTTGAAGAGAAAACACAACTAGGTGTACCAAATTTAATAACCAATATTACATATGATTTTGAATTTATGAAATCAATTTTACAACCAAAAGGCTGGAGCACAAATTTTGTTGATGATTATCATGATGTTGTAAATTATGATACATTGCAATTATTTAGAGATTTCAACGCACCTGCTTTTGTTTATGATAGTGATTTTAATAGAACCATCTTACCGAAGAGAAATAGATATTATGGTAGTAGTAAACATAATCCAAAATTTTTTATTAACCCAATATTGAAAAATTATGAATTTTATAAAGTATTTGATACGTTTCAAGCATTTCAAGAATTGCAAATGTTTTTGGGTGGGGTTTTGGGGAAGGGTGAAAAGGAAATTGCTCAGATTGCCGACAAATATAAAATCGAACAATTTGGATTTGATAAATGGAGCTTTAGAAAAGAACCAGAAAATGGAAAGAAAAATTGAAGTTAATGGGCGATGGTATTCAATTGGTGATTATATTGAATTCGAAGAAAAGACTTGGTTTTCATTTGTATCAACAAAGAAATATCGTATTGATTTTATTGGAAATGATTCATCAGCGTTAATCAGTAATAATGATGTGAGAAAAACAATAATTGGTAAAGTAAATATTAATAACTAAAATCATGGCATTTGATCTAAAAGAATTGATAAGTAAATTTGAGGAATGGTTTAACTCTGATGAGGTGGATATATGTTTTAAAAAACGAAATGAATTAAATGAAATTAGAAAAAATCGCCAAAATCATTTTGATGAATGGCTGAAATATAACGATTTTGATAAATTAATATATCGATTAATTTTGGAACATAATGACGATTATCGAGAAAAGTGTTATCATAATGGCAAAGAGCCGTACCCAAACAATAAATTGGATTTTTTAATTGAATATGTTTTTGCTAAGACAGAATCTATTGAGATTGCACAACTTGAAACAGAGTTCACAAATCAAGTTAATTTATTTAATGGATATTATTTTCAAATTGTATGTGGTCAAGGCACAATCGTTAATATTTATAATAAAGAGGATTTAAGATTGGTTTTACAAATATAGATAATGGCAAATACTTCAAATGATGATTGCGGTTGTGGGAAACCGTTAAAAATAACAAACCCCAAAAGAAAAGCAGCTGGTGTTAAAAAAACCATAAAAAAAACTATAAATAAGTAATCATTATAGTATTTATTTGAAAAACATTTAACATGGCAAGAAGAGAGTATACTGATAGACCTAGAGGTGAATATGGTGATAGACCTAGGCGTACAGAATATACACCTACTGGATATATTAAAAGAGATATGAGTCCTGAGACCTATCAGAAGAGAAGAATGGTAATTGATGTTATTTATGAAGCAAAAAAACTTGCTGCAAGTATCGGTGTTGATTTACCACGCATTCAAGCAAGAATTGTTGATAAAGACCCTAATGAAGTAATTCGTCAACATGCATTAGGTACTGCATCGATGGGTGGCAAAGAGATTTGGATTCCTGAAGATTGTTTAACTGGAAAGTATACTGGTTATTTAAGACAAGTGGTGTTTCATGAGATTTTACACGCAGCGTTTGCAATTGATCATGACGAAAGTTCGAAATTAATGGGGTCTAGAGTGGGGAATGTACCATTACCAAAAGAATTGGCAGATGAATTATTTATTAAACATATTCAACAAAAATTGAGAAGATAATTATGAAAGAAAATTTTAAAGTCTTGTAAGTTGCTCTAATGCGACTTACATAAATGAAGTCAAGAAAAATTGTAATGAATACCACCAATCGTGGTGAATTTAATCGTGCTTACAAAGAATATTTAACTCATCTTAGAAATGGTATTCATTGTTCTCGTTGTAAGTATCATAGTAGTGAAAATTGCGATGATAAATGGTATGGTGGATTTTTGATTGAAACAAATAACGACAATAAGATTCGTTATCCTAACTGGAAACTTGTTTCCAAAAATAACAAACAGTGGATGGATAAACCATTGAAAATTATTGAGAATAACACTAAATACAATAATAGCGTTTATATCAATATTAAATTTTAAACATTGCGATATCGTTCAATGGTAGGACGGCTCTTTCATAAGGAGTTAATATGGATTCGATTTCCATTATCGCAACAAAAACCCTCGAATTCGAGGGTTCTTGAGTGCTATGTAAGTTATAATTATGATGCAATACAAAGGAAGATACGAGGTTTTTGATTTGATACGTATCAGAACATATCCCGTAGAGGGGAGAAATAACAAGGTAAAATATTGTGATTTAATGCAGATTGATGATGTTATGAATTCCGTGATCGAGCTGCCAGAAGAGGTCAGGAAGGGAATTGATGTCATAGCACATGAGATCATCCAGAGGAGGGCAAACGGTCAACCAATTCTTTTATTTACTGGTGGACATCTTGTGAAAAATGGTTTGAGTCGATTATTAGTGGATTTAATACATAGGGGTCTCTTTGCTGTAATATCTGGAAATGGAGCTACCTCCATCCATGATTTCGAGCTGGCTTTGATTGGTGAAACCAGTGAATATGTACCACAGACACTTGAAAAGGGTGAGTTTGGCATGGCTTGGGAGTTTAATTTTATGAACGCAGCACTGAGTATTGGAAATAAAAATAAGGTGGGTTATGGGGAGGTAATTGGAAAAATGGTTTACCAAAAATCCTTTCAAGAAAAGATCGCTAAATATCTTAATATTGACCCAAAAACAATTGAATTTAAGTATCCTGAATTGAGTATCGCAGCTGCTTGTTATGAAGAGAAAGTTCCCTTCACGATACATGTTGGCATCGGAACTGATGTACTCGATCAACATAAATGGTTTGACGGTTGTGCTAAAGGCGGTTGTTCTGGACGTGATTTTCTGATCTATACGAAGGTCGTCTCCAAATTGATGCAAGGTGGGGTGATTCTTAATATCGGAAGTGCTGTGACAGGACCTGAGGTATTTCTAAAGGCAGCTTCTATGGTAGGAAACGTTGGGCAAACACCAAACGATATTCTTACTGTCAATTTTGATCTAAAACCCTATCAACCTGAAACTATCACCAACGAATCTGCTGTTGGTTATTATTTCCGAGATCAGAAGAGTATCATAGTCAGAATTCCGAAGGCATATGGTGGAAAGGGTTATTACATTGAAGGCAATCAGATTCTAACTTTCCCATATCTTTACCAACGGCTAATTAAATTATCATAATTTCTTAGAAGTAATCATCTTCATTTGGTTCTGGTTTAACATTGCTTCTATTTTCCAAATCCTTTGAATCAAATGAAAATTGCCTAAATGATTTTTTATTTAAACGAGTTTTCATTCTTTCTTCAGTTGCTTGTATATCAATACCACCCTCAATACGCACAGGAAATGCACTAAAATATGCCTTTCTAATTGTTAATACGGCATATAGTAATATATTTATTGCATATTGATTATAAAAATACTGGCTTGCAGTATCTCGAAACCCATCAGTCCCCAATTCATATTCTAGAACCAAATTTTTTTTATTTTCGGCATAGGGTGCATCGTCTTCTTCACCTGTGGCGTTATATAAATGTAATTTAAGTACATAATCACCACCATTATCAAGAGTAGAATAATTACGATTCGTTGACATATCTCTGCCAAAAGTTACCTCAACCAATTCATATTTTGTAGGTTTATCGGTATCACGTATTTTCATAAAGAATGGAATGTCTCTACCAATATATCTACTAAATAAACTAGTAATAGCATCTTTGGATATTTGCTTGGTTCTTAAATCACCACCCAAATTACGATTTATGGCAACACCAGCCATTTTAGGTGTAATTTCCACTAGTTTTGGCTTAAAGTTTTGATCAACTTTACCCATGACTTCGAAAAGTCTTTGTTTATTATTCATTGTTTTAATTATTTATGTTTTAATTATTTATGTTTTAATTATTTATGTTTTAATTATTTATGTTACAATTATTTCTTCCCAATCGTCATTTTGATTTTCTTCGGTCAACGCCATGTCTCTAGTCAAATTTTTATGCATGATTATGTGATCTTTTAATAGTTCACTAAGAAGTTCGTTAGAAATTGGTGCATACGATATTCCATTTCTAAAAGTTCTTTTCATTGGAGTTTTTAATAAATCGCCATTGTTTGTATCAACCACCAATATTTCAACGTTTCTATATTTTCCATTGTTGACTAGTTTTTGAAATAACTTAATAACATTTTCAAATTCGCCATTAAATACATTTGGTGTTGTGGTACATGCAAATAGTTTATTATCTATTTTTAAAACAATACCAATCATTCTTTTTGTGTTCTTTTTAACATTATCCGAAACACCTAAATCTTCATCACTTTTTGTTGTGATATTGAATCCTAAGCCCATTTGATTAATTCTATTTGCTTCTTGTTGAAATTTAAACCCATGTGGACTAGCCGCCATGTAGTGACTGCCATCAGTTAATTGTTTAACGTGAATCATTTCATGTGCCAATGTGTTCTTAAATGTTTTATAGGGTAATGAATGAAATGCCGAAATTGCTAAATGGTTTACTTTACTTTCCCCAGTTCTTCTATTAACCATAGCGTTTACATGACCCAAAGAACCTTTTCTTGCCCCCCATTTCATGGGTACTTCAGGAAGTTGGTTGTTGAATAATTGTTTATTTAATTTGTTATATTCACCATACAAATCAATTTCATTTGGATTAATAATATCACTATCACTATAATTGATTACCTCAAATATGTTAGAAATTTCCTCAGTTATTATTTGATTTAATTTATTTTCCATTATCGTTAAAATTGAACATTACAAACATTAGTTTTAAAATCGAAATTTAATGCTGTAATATATAAACTTCCGTTTAATTGTAATTCTGCATCACCAACCACAAATTTCCATTTGATTTCTGAAATGTTTTTATCGACCTCTTGTTCAGTTACATCCGTTTGTTTATTGAGCATAGATACTTTGTATGTTCCCTCAACACTATCAACGCTAACAACAAAATTCTCAACACCAAATTCGTTTAACCAAAAAATGATGTGCCAATTAACGAAAATATTACTTTCATTAATATCAATATCGAAGTCATTTGAAAATGCTTGATAATTGTTAAACCACGAATCTACAATTTGCTGACGAAATTTAAAGTTTTCATGTTCCATTGAATAAGATTCATTAAGAACTTTGCGCCATTCATCTTGAATTATTTCATTTAAATTCATAAGGTATTAATTTTTACATAAATACTTTGCATTGATCTAAAATTCTATTATATTTGTTGAAATTTAAAATGATTTAATATGTTGGCATATAAACTTTGTAGAATTTTAAAAAATGGCGAAATAACTTCGTTGTTTATTAACAAAAAAAAGAGACTAGTTTTTAATGAATGGTTGGAAGCTGAGAATTACCCAACAAAAGGATTTGCAGTAAGACCATTTTGGCACTGTACTTCAGAACCAATTGCACCACATTTGTCGGAAAAAAATAGGGTGTGGATTATGGTTCATATGGATGATTATGTGGAATATCAAAGACCTGAAAGTCAAGGTGGTAAATGGTTTTTAGCGAAACGAATTAAATTGATTGAGAAATTATGATTGCTAAAGAAGAAATATTTGTAAACGAAAGTCATTGGAAAAACATGTCTGCTGATGAGTTGGAAGTGTTCACAATGAAAATATTTAATTATTATCGTGAACAAGGATTTCCATATTACCCAACAGACAAAGAAACTAGAGTTAAAGAATTTGAAAAATTGGTGAACTATGACCGCAGTAATTTATTTGAAAATGATGTGGTCAAACAATCAATGCATGGTCTAGGTCTTGCTTGGTCATATTTTCCACATGCATTCAATGTAAAGAGCAATAATATGTTAACTCCATATGAAGCATTTATGGACGATGAAATCTTTATGAAAGTTATTAGTAAAAGATTGAAAATGGGCACATATATATCCGATTCTGGTATAAGAAAAATGTTGAAGATATATTCTGGCGTTCAAGGTGTTTCAAACTTCAGACCAACAGCAGCAGCGGTAATTTATGACACATTTGCAAAGAATGGGGTTGTTTGGGATATGTCTGGTGGATGGGGGGGCAGATTGTTGGGTGCACTTGCAAGTGGTGTTGATAATTACATTGCGACAGAACCATGTGAAAAAACAATGAGTGGTTTGGTAAATATTTTAGATGACTTCCCAAGTAAAATGGGATATGAAATTCTACATTGTGGAAGTGAAGAATATCGACCACAACATAATTCTTTGGATTTGTGTTTTACATCACCACCATATTTTGATTTGGAGAAATATAGTAATGAACGCAGCCAAAGTTATATTAAATTCCCTACAAAGAAGGAATGGGTAGACGGTTTTTTAACCGAAACATTTGAGAGTTGTCATTTTGGATTAAAACCTGATGGTTGCATGATTATCAATATTGCGGATGTCAAAGGAAAAAATAGTCTTAATCTTGAAAATGAAACAATTGTTGTAGCCGAAAAGGTTGGTTTTAAACTGGTTAAGAAATTTAATTTAGCATTATCAAATGTTAATTTAATAAATAAAGACAGTAAGTATAAGTACGAACCAATGTTTTTATTTGTAAAAAAATATGAACGACAATACATAATAAAGAAATGAAAAACGAATTTTTAGAAAAGGTTGATTGGAATGTATTAAACGAATACATTGAAAATAATTTAATCGTATCAAACAAACATCCAGAACATGACATCTGGATTTTGAACTATTCTCCAAAAGCACAGTTTCAAAAATTCTGGGACGTATACACTACGTCTTGTCGTGGATTAATTATTGATGCCGATGGTAATATATTGGCACGACCAATGGTTAAATTTAAAAATTATGAAGAATATGATCCATCTGAAATTGATATGTCTCAAAGTTTTGAGGTGTTTGAAAAAATGGATGGATCAATGATAATTATTTTTTTCTATGTAGTTATTAATCAATGGATTGTTGCGTCTAGAGGTTCGTTTATTTCTGAACAAGCAATGGAAGCGAAAAAAATGTTGGGAGAAAAATCAGGCGTTTTAAATAAATATTTAACATATATTTTTGAAATAATTTATTCAACAAACCGTATTGTAGTTAATTACGGGGATATGCGTGATTTAATAATGCTTACAGTAATTGATACTAAAACTGGTGAGGAATTGGATTATGAAACCATGTCTGGTTATAATAAATTTTTTACAATTGTAAAAAAATATGATTTGGGAAATGTTGGGAATTTATCTGAACTCAAAAAACTTGAAGAAGATAATAAGGAGGGGTTTGTTGTAAAATTTTCAAACAATTTCAGATTGAAATTGAAATTTAGTGAATATGTTCGTCTGCATAGTATTGTAACAAATGTCTCAAATATAACTGTATGGGAACATTTGAAAAATAACTATGATTTTAATATATTGCTCGAAAAAGTTCCTGATGAGTTTAATGGATGGGTGAAAAAAATAATTAGTCATCTACAATCCAATTATAATGAAATTGAAAGATTAGCATTATTGGACTTCCTGAGAATTTATCATATAAACGAAATTACTGGGCGTAAAGAATTTGCTAACGAAGCAATGAAGACTACACATCGCTCAATACTTTTCAAATTATATGATAAAAAACCATATGATGATCTTATATGGAAAGAAATAAAACCAGTATTTGGAAAACCATTTAAAGATGGATACGAATATATAGGATGATAAAAAACGCCAGTAATTTTGATTTACTGGCGTTTTTTAGTATTTATATATAAACGAAATCCTATGAAACTATTTAAAACTATTTTTAAACTTTTTAAAAAAAAGAAAAAACCTGTACAAAGAAAATTTGGCTGGAAACATGACCCAGAAGACCACAGAGACCTCAAATTCAAAGTAAGCGCACCAAGAGATTTGCCGTCATTGATTGACTTAAGAAAACAATGCCCACCAGTTTATGATCAAGGTCAAACAGGTTCATGCACAGCAAACGCATTAAATGCAGCCTATCAGTTTGAAGAAATGAAACAGGGAAAAGAAAACTTCATGCCCTCAAGACTTTTTGTATATTATAATGAACGAGCAATTGAAGGAACAATCAATGAAGATGCTGGGGCTGCAATTAGGGATGGTATAAAAACGTTGGTCAAAGATGGAGTATGTCCTGAAACAATGTGGAAATATAATGAAAATAAATTTGCAACTAAACCAACACAAGATTGTTATGACGCTGCGTTGAATAATCAGGTATTAAAATATTTGAGTATAAATCCGTCAATACAAGAAATTAAGCATTGTCTTGTTGAAGGGTTTCCAGTGGTATTTGGATTTAATGTGTATGAATCGTTTATGTCCCAAGAAGTAGCGGAAACGGGAGTTGCACAAATGCCAAGTGCAGGTGAACAGCAAAATGGTGGTCATGCAATTATGTGTGTTGGATATGATGATTCAAAAGAAGCACTTATTATTAGAAATAGCTGGGGAACAAATTGGGGATTAAATGGATATTTTTATATGCCATATGGTTACATTACAAACGGGTTATCCGCAGACTTTTGGACAATAAGATTAGTTGAATAACAGTATTTATGTAAATGAATAGATTAATTGAAATTATACAAGAAGAAATAGATAAAATGAGTGCAATTAACCTACAATCATATTATCAACAGCATGCCAATAATAAAGAATGGTTAGCTGCCTTATCAAAATTTCCCGAAGAGTTACAACGAGAAATTATTGTTGAAAGACCAAATGGTGATAATGATGATATTAACGAAATAAAGAACTATGAATTAATTGGTAATCAACCTAAAACATATTATATCACCAATATATTAAACAATAATTTAGATTCGTTAACTCGTATACCACAAAATGTTTTAGATATAATCAACAAAAAATGGAATATTAACGTAAATACTGTAAACGTCTATGACCAAAATCCCGATAGATATCTAAAATATGCTGAAATGAATTCAAATACGGCTAAACCAAGTGTTATGTTCGATGGGGTTATTGGATGGGGTGTTGGGAGATTTATAGCTGCACTAATTAGAGGTGATAAGACAATAAAAGCGTGGGATTTGATAAGTAAATAAAATAATTTCAATTTTTTGTAACTTTTATTTGGAAGTTACGTATTTATAGTTATCTTTGTAAAAATTTTAAAAACAAAAACAATGAAGGCATTTGGTAAATCATATTACGGTTATAAATCTTATAAGAAACTTCTTATGGAATCGGGATTGGTTTGTCAAAATGTAAAACGAAAGTAATATATTAACTAACTAAGCGAAAACCCGATTCATATGAGTCGGGTTTTTTGTTTTAATGAATATTCGGGGTGGTATGCAAATTGGTTGAAGCAAGCAAACTGTAAATTTGTGACGTAAGATACGCTGGGGGTTCGAGTCCCTCCCTCCCCACAAGTTATCAATTAATGATAATGTTTATAAATGCACTCGTAGTTTAATTGGTAAAACCCCATACTTTTAATATGCGAGACTGTGGAATCATACTCCACCGAGTGCACAAAGCATCATATCCATATATAATATTTTTAAATGGGTGTGATGCTTTTTTATTTTGCTACGTATTTATAATAAAATATTATTATGTATCATTGTGATAAATGTGGAAAAGAGTATGAAAAACGCCATGCATATATTGCGCATTGTCGTGTACACTCTGGTTACGTTAGACCCAAGAAGTTAAATTCAAGAAGAAATAAACCCAATAAAACTCAATGCCAATATTGTGGTATTGAGATTAATAATCCTTATAAACTAGGTGGACATATACCACGTTGTAAACTAAACCCAAACTATGAGAATAATTTACAACACTTAATCAAATCTAATCAAAATAAAAATTTTAAATGGTCTGAAGAAGATAAAAAGAGAATTAGTAACAGTATGTTAAAATATTTAAAAGAGAATCCAGATAAAGTTCCATATCTCACAAATCACTCAAGTAAAATAAGTTATCCTGAAAAAATATTTAAAAATGCGCTGGAAGTCTCGAATATTAGTGGGTGGACATATAATTATCAAAATGGAATATATTCATATGATTTTGCATTTATCGAAAAAAAGATTGATGTTGAGATTGATGGCGGTACACATTTATTGGAAAAAGTAAAAAAAATTGATGAGAGAAGAGATGTGTTTAGTAAAGAAAATGGTTGGATTGTTATCAGATTCACAGCTAAAGAAGTTAAAGAAAATGTGTTGAAGTGTATTAACACGTTAAAAACTTTTTTAATTTAAATAATTCTTATTTTTATTTAGTCTAAATAAAAATAATGCTTGCATATTTGAAATTTATGCGTTATATTTGTAAAAATAACATTAAGCTTAAATATTTTAAATAAAATGGCTAAAAAAGTAAAAACTACGACAACAGTTACAACCGTAACAGAAGAAACGTTAACCAATGAGAAAACACATATCATATGTATTCTAGATAGAAGTGGCTCAATGTCAAGCATTATGAGTGATTCGATTGGTGGTTTTAATACATTTCTGAAACAACAAAAAGAACTTCCCGATGAGGCAACAATTACTGTTGTGTTATTTGATGATAAATATGAGTTGCTTTACGATAATGTCGATATTAAAAAAGCAAAAGAACTAACCGACAAAATATGGTATCCAAGAGGAATGACAGCATTGTATGATGCTATTGGAAAAACAATCAACAACGAAAAAGCGAATTTTGTTAAATTAGGTTCTGAGAAACCTTCTAAGGTTTTGGCTTGTATTGTAACTGACGGACTTGAAAATGCAAGCAAGGAGTATAATAAAGATGCAATAAAGAAACTTATTAAAAGTTGTGAAGATGAAGATTGGAACTTTATTTACTTGGCTGCAAATCAAGACGCAATGACCGTTGGAGATTCCTTTGGCATTAGCGTTGGTAATACATATACTTATACGGCAACTACAGTAGGGGTTGACAATATGTCAATGACCATGAACAATGCATCCGCTACATATAGAAGCATGAGTAGCTCAGATGGAAACTTTAAGAAAATGAGTAAAAAACTTATAGATGGAGATAATGATCAAATTAATATTGCTAATGTTAGTAGCACGGGTTCTGCCACCAGTGTAGGATTTAGTGGTGGTGCTACTACAAATTCAGTTACATACGCTAACCCACCTAGCACAAATACTGCCAAATAATTTTTTGTTTTGTATATATTTCCGTTTTTTTTGGGGGAGCATTTGCTCCCCTTTTTTCGTAAATCTTTATCACATAATTAGTTAAAAAATTGTTAAAAATTTTTTAATTATTTTATTAAAGCCTTGTATTTATAGGAACTTGCGATTATATTTGTAAAAATAATTTTAATAAAAATAATTTTAAAAATGACGGAAAATTTAAAGAAAAGTTATACGAAACAAGAGGTGGAAAAGACTACCCTACAATACTTTAGTGGTGATGAATTAGCTACGGACGTATGGATTAAAAAATATTGTTTAAAAGATGATAAAGAATTATATGAACTGTCACCCGATGACATGCATTGGAGAATTGCTAAGGAACTAGCAAGAATTGAAAAGAAATACCCAAATCCACTTAGTGAAGAAGAAATATTCGAAACACTTGAAAAATTTAAAAGAATTGTACCACAAGGGTCACCGATGTCGGGTATTGGCAATGATTTTCAAATAACATCAATAGGAAATTGTTTTGTTATTGGTAATCAACATGATTCGTATGGAAGTATTTTTACTGTTGATCAAGAGCAAGCACAATTAATGAAACGTAGAGGGGGTGTTGGGCACGATTTATCTCACATAAGACCCAATTCATCTTTAGTTAAAAACGATGCGATTAGCTCAACGGGTATTGTTCCATTCATGGAAAGATTCTCAAATACAACAAAAGAAGTCGCACAATCTGGTCGAAGGGGGGCACTCATGCTCTCAATCTCAATTAAACATCCTGATTCTGAAGCGTTTATTGATGCTAAACTAGGACAGGGTAAAGTTACTGGGGCAAATATTTCGGTGAAAATAAATGATGAATTCATGAATGCCGAAATTAATAACAAGGAGTATACTCTTCAATTTCCAGTTGACTCAAATAACCCAACTATTTCAAAAAAAATTGATGCTCGTAAATTGTGGAATAAAATTGCACACAATGCATGGAAATCGGCAGAACCGGGTATTCTTTTTTGGGATACTCTTCGTAGAGAATCCATATCGTCTTGTTATGGTGAGGATTGGATAGAATCTAGCACTAACCCATGTGGCGAACTACCGTTGCCTCCTTATGATTCTTGTCGCTTGTTATTATTAAATCTTTTTGGATATGTTAACAATCCATTTACTGCATTATCTTCATTTAATTGGGAATTATTTAAACACGATGTGATTATTGCCCAAAGGTATATGGACGATATTATTGATTTGGAACTTGAGAAAATCGATAAAATTTTAATAAAAATTGATGGCGACCCCGAACCTGAACACATTAAAATAATTGAGAAAGAATTGTGGATTAAGATAAAAAATAAGGCAGAACTTGGTCGCAGAACAGGTTTGGGTATAACTGCGGAGGGTGATATGTTGGCAGCATTGGGATATCGTTACGGTACTGATGAAGCCACCGACTTTAGCGTTGAGGTGCATAGAACATTAAAATTAGAAGCATATCGTTCATCAGTAATTATGGCTAAAGAACGTGGAGCATTCCCAATATGTGATTGGGTTAAAGAAAAGGACAATCCGTTTATTCAAAGAATTAGGGAAGAAGACCCAATTTTAGGTTCAGAAATGAAAGAATTTGGTCGTAGAAACATTGCACTATTAACAATAGCACCCGCAGGAACTGTAAGCCTTATGACTCAAACTACATCGGGAATCGAACCTTGTTTTCTTCCAGTATATATGCGTAGACGTAAAATTAATCCTCTAGAAAAAGATGTGCGCATTGATTTTGTTGATGAAGAGGGTATTGCTTGGATGGAATATCCAGTATTTCACCATAAATTTGAGATGTGGTTAGAGGTGAATGGATACAGCATTGGCGTTGTTAAAACCATGTCAAAAACACAACTCGATGAAATTGTAAAAAAATCTCCTTATTACAAAGCGACATCAAACGATGTAAATTGGGTTAAAAAAGTGGAAATGCAGGGAAAGGTACAACTTCAGATAGATCATTCAATCAGCTGCACTGTTAACATACCAAATGATGCAACAGAAGAACTTGTATCGAAAATATATGAAACTGGGTGGCGCAGTGGATGCAAAGGTCTTACTGTTTATCGGGATGGTAGTCGTAGTGGTGTGTTGGTGGGTGTTGAAGAAAAGAAAAATAAAGAGATTGAATTCCATGAAAGCCACGCACCAAAACGTCCAAAAAGATTAAAAGGAGAAATTCATCGTTTCCAAAATAGTTTGGAAAAATGGATTGCTGTTGTTGGTTTAAAAGATGGTAAGCCCTATGAATTGTTTACAGGGAAGCTTGAGAATGGATTGAGTAATTTACCTATTACGGTTAAAGATTGTGAAGTAGTAAAAAACATTATTGAAAAAATTGATGCCGAAGGGAATATCATTAAAATCAAAAGGTATGATATTGAGTATATCGATGCCGATGGAGTAAAACAAATTCACACTGGTTTAAATCACGCATTCAATCCCGAATTTTGGAATTATGCAAAACTAATTTCAGGAATAATGCGTCACGGAATGCCAAATGTATATTTATTTGAACTAGTTAGCTCTTTAAATTTTAAAGAGGATTATATTAATACTTGGAAAAATGGTGTTGCACGTGTTATCAAAAGATATATTAAAGATGGTGAAAAAAGCAAAGGAGAATGCCCTGAATGTGGTAGTAATGATTTTGTATTTGCTGAAGGGTGTGTTAGATGCGTGAAATGTTCTTGGAGCAAATGTTCTTAAATAATTTAGAATAAATTTAAATAAAAATGCTTTGAAGTGTTAGAAATATTTTGTATTTTTAACATCTCAATTGCAATTGATAATTGAAATAATAAATAACTGTAATTTAATAATTGTAAAAATGAAACATGTAAAACTTGATGAAAACTATTACCTTGCCACGCAAGAAGTTAATAGTAATGTAACTGTAGAGGTTGCAAAGAAAACTAATCACATTTTTGTGGTTGACGTATCTGGCTCGATGTACAACGAGTTGCCACAAATTCGAACCCAATTGAAAAATAAGCTTTCCACTATTATGAAGGAAGGTGATACAATCTCAATTGTTTGGTTTTCAGGAAGAAACGATGCTGGAATCCTGAAAGAAGAAGTTGAAGTAAAATCTCTCAAAACATTGAGTGATTTGAATGATGCTATTGATAGATGGCTTCGTACTGTCGGAATGACTGCATTTTTGAAACCATTAGAGCTTGTAAAAGACTTGGTTGAAAGAATTAAGAAAAACAGACCTGATGGAGTATTCTCAATGGTATTTCTTACTGATGGTTATAACAATGACTGTCCTTGGAATGAAGTTATTAAGGCACTCAAAAACCTTGAAAACGACATCGTATCTTCAACATTTGTTGAATATGGCTACTACGCAGATACACAAAAATTAACCCAAATGGCATCTATACTTGGTGGTGAAAAAATCAGTTGTGATGGATTTGATGAGTTTGAGCCTATTTTCGATAGTAAACTATCCTCAACAATTCGTGGTGGAAAGAAAACTGTTGTAGAAATTGCCAATAAATATTTATATGATTTTGCTTTTAGCGTAAATGACGGAAGCGTATTATTATACAATATTGTTGACAATAAAATCATGGTTAGTTCAGACGTGAAAGAGGTATATTTCTTCACATCCCAAAGGGTTGGCGAAGAAAGTCTTCCACACACTGCAATGTATGCTGGAATCTATGTTCTTGCAGACAAACTCATGAATGATGATGCTGAAAGGGTTTTCTATGCGCTTGGAGATAATCATTATTACAAAATGCTAGCCAATGCATTTGGAAAACAGAAATTAAATGCGTTTAAAACCGCAATTAAAGACTGTGTTGCAGATACTTCCAAAAGGTTTCCCAATGGAGTTGCAAAAATCCAAAAGGTTGATGACAATGGATATTGTTTAATGAATCTTATTGGTGATTTAGGCGGTCTTGACAATTGTCTATTTTACCCAAACCATCCTAATTTTACTTATAATAGGATTGGTAGAAAACGTGTTGCTAAAGGTTCTGATTTGTCAGATAATGATAAACAAAGATTATCCGAAGCAAAAAATGTTGAAGAAGCAAATAAAATTCTTGAAGAACTCAAGGAGAAAAATGTTGAAATTAAATTTGTTAATTCTAATCCAGATAGAGGTTATTCACTAACCGATTTGGTTTGGAACGAAGAACGTGCCAATCTTAGTGTTCGCATTTATATCGAAGGTGAAGCAATTTTACCTGTAAACAAATTTGGAATCGATAAGGTTGCTTCTTTTAAGTACAACACATTTACTTTGGTAAAAGATGGTATTGTTAATGTCGAATTACTTCCAGTGTCGTATTCCCCCGAATTACACGAGTTATTGAATAATAATAAGGTTAAATGGGCGTTATATACCGCTAAAAATGATTTTGATAATACAATCGTTATTGACTTATCTTCACTACCAATTGTTAACAGAGGTATGGTGAAAGCAGTATCTGCAAATGAACTTGCTAAACAGGAATGGGAACTTTTAAAATTACAAGCCGATAAAAAGGTTTATGATTATTACAGAAAATCTCTATTTCCTAAAACAAGCAAATCTTTTGTTGAAATGTTGGGTCAGGAATGCGCTGATTGGTTAAAAGAAATCGGTATCACTGATTTTAACGGCTTCGCCCCTAAAGTGACTGAAGAAGAATCAACAGATTTTTACATGTCGGTTAACTTGGCAACTAAAGTAAAAGGTTTGTCCTCTCTACCAAAAGTGGAAGACGTACTCACCAAAATCAAAAATGGTGCTCCATTGAAATTAAACGAATGGATTATGTCTAGCGCAATTAATAAATATGTTGAGCAAACTAATTCTGAAATGTTTAAAACATTATCTGATGAACAAAAAGAAGGTGTATTAAGAACATACCTTACAACTAAATCAGATATCTTGAATAAGAATAAGAGAAAAGTTATGCAAAGCATCGCAGAAATAAAATTCTCTTTAATCCTCTCCAAGAAATGGTTTACTGAATTCCAATCATTTGATGAAAATAAACTTTCATTAAAGCTGGATGGTCAAGATTTAGAATTTACTTTTGATTTATCTGAAAAAGAAGTGAA
>Ga0268283_1000748_pt1 | contig 18392 bp, 24 predicted proteins | sample saktaG_13_FD_190140 | JGI IMG/M metagenome (GOLD analysis project Ga0268283, IMG submission 190140) | Saline water microbial communities from Sakinaw Lake, British Columbia, Canada - sak_2013_06_06_36m | ecosystem: Environmental > Aquatic > Non-marine Saline and Alkaline > Saline ... | reverse complement strand
ATTGGCGCTGCTGGCGCCTCACTTGGCTATGAGCCACTTGTCAGAATGAGCCGTGGCGAAAAACAAGGTGGCGACAGGGCTAGACAACAAATTCTAGCTAACGCTTTTGAGGCAGTAATCGGCGCAATCTATCTAGAGCGTGGCTATGGTGATGCATCGACATTTATCCATCAAAATATTATCAGTAAACTCGCTGGGATATTGGAGTCGGGTAGTTGGCGCGATGCCAAATCTCATTTGCAAGAAGTTTCACAGCGTATGGACAGCCGAACACCACAATATCGTGTAATTGAAGAGGTCGGACCCGACCATGATAAGATTTTTACACTTGGGGTTTATGTCGGCGACAGGCTAATGGGTACCGGCAGTGGTCCAAGTAAGCAAGTTGCCCAGCAACAAGCTGCCCAGGCAGCGTTGGATGAATACGCCAAGCGCGGTAACTGATTGACATCAGATTAGAAACAGTGTAATATTACTCAAGAGTTAAAAAATCAATTTAAAGATAAAGGAATTTACATATTTATGCTCGCAATCCGCTTGCAACGCGTTGGCCATACCGGACACGCAATGTACCGAATTATTGTCCAAGAAGCTCAAAAACAGCCAACTAGTGGCCGTGTGATTGCTTTTGTTGGAACTTACGACCCACATACCAAAGAATGCAAAGTTCAAGTTGAACCAGCTCAAAAGTTTTTGGACGCAGGCGCCCAGCCTTCACCACGTGTTGTTAAGTTGCTAAAAGCTGCTGGTGTTAAATTGCCAAAATGGGCTATAAAAACTCCAGTTGTCAAGGCCAAAGCTATTCGACACACTGAAAAATTACGCAAAAATCAGCCAAAAGACAAAGAATAATATTTGCTCTTGGCGACATTGCCAACGTGATACAATATAGCTTATAATACTAGTGTTATTAAATATGCAGAGGAGGCAATATGCCGACAATAGACCAACAATTCATAGAATATATTGTAAAATCACTCGTAGGGCATCCAACCGATGTCGTCGTAGACCGATTAATTGATGAAAAGGGTGTTTTGCTATCTTTGACTGTTAATCCAGAAGATTTAGGCCGAGTTATCGGCAAAAGAGGCGTGACCGCTCAAAGTTTGCGTACGCTACTGCGTGCTCTTGGCACAAAAAATGACGCCAGATATAATCTCAAAATTATCAATAATGATGATCAACGCGACAATTATGCCACTTCTGCGGCGCCATCTAACGATACTTCAACATCAGATGACGAAACAAGCGAGCCTGTGAAAAACTCAACAGATGAGCCTGTGGATAATGATTATGATTACTCGAAAAAGACCCGTGAAGAGCTTGCAGAACTCGACGACCTCGATATATAATCATAACTAGTTACAAGCAATATGCTTGAACTGCGAGAATAGATGCTCTATGCGAGCAACAATAATATATATTGTTGAGAGATTTATATGTTAGAAAAACCACCTTTCGGGGTGGTTTTTTTGTCCCGTTAGAGTTTAATTTGTATATGTATCGAAACAACAAAGTCCCGCAATCTTAAATTGGGTTATCTTGGTGTAGAGTCTAAGTAAAACTCTAACGGGACACGTCTGCTATAATTACATGTAATGAGAAAGATACAAGTAATTACACTATTTCCTGAAATGTTTGACGGCGTACTAAACAGCTCGATGATGTGGAAGGCACAGGATATAAAGGCGGTTGAATTTCGCCTGATTAATTTGCGTGATTTTGGCCTAGGTCTTAGGAAGCGAGTTGACGATACGCCATATGGTGGTGGCGATGGTATGTTGCTGATGGCTGAGCCATTGTTTGCGGCTATTAATGGTGCCAAGCAGAATGAGCCTACGGCTAAAGTTGTTCTCCTGACACCGCGTGGGGCGCGCTGGGTGCAGTCTAGTGCCAAAAAGTGGGCAGATAGTGGCGACAATTATATCTTCGTTTGTGGGCGCTACGAGGGCTATGACGAGCGAATCTTGACATTGGTTGATGAACAGGTGAGTGTCGGTGATTATGTTCTAACTGGTGGCGAACTGCCAGCCATGACGATTATTGATAGTATTGTTCGGTTAATACCAGGGGTGCTTGGTGGTGCAATGAGTGCGGCGATCGAAAGTTTTAGTGATGGCGAAACGCTAGAATTTCCTCAATATACTCGGCCAGAAGTCTTTAAAGGGTTAGAGGTCCCAAAAGTTCTACTAACCGGCAACCACGCCGAAATTGCTAAGTGGCGAAAAAGTCAGTCACTCAAGATTAGTTCGTCAGACAAATAATTGACTAAAGTAGGCTAGGATGTTATTGTATGTCTATTGCGGATTGGATGTCCGTGACGATTCTGTTGGAGGTGGGAAATATGGTTGAGCGCTATATTGAATCAGGTCCGAGCTACGACGAGCTTTGTTTTTGTCTTTCAAAGACAAAGGGTTCGTCGAATATCGAGGCAAGGGCTAGGTTTTCGATGGTACTAACCAGAGAAGACAATAGCCAAGAGTATTCCGACTTGCTTCTTTATATCACGGAAGTGAGAAGAAGCAATAATGGGACAGTCAGCTTTGTTGGCTGTACCGAAAGAGGTGGGGTGTACGTCTGCCATAAGTACTTCGAAAAAAACGGGTCGGAAATCTTTCCAGAGAAGAAGTCGAAGAAAGGGTGTGACTGACTTGGCGAATAACCTATTCAGAGTATTCTACAGAATCATCATGGGGCCAAGCTTCATGGAGCTTTGCGTGGCTTTAGGGAGCTATTACGATAGCACGCTACGCGAAGCAAGATTCTTGGTCCGCAAGGACGGGGAAGAAGAGCTTGATATGTTGTTGACCATTACTATGGTTGACAATAGCAACAGGGATGGACCAATCAATTTTAAAGGGGTCACCCGCGATGGGCAGAATTGGTCTGGTTCATACAACTTCCTGAGTGGCAAATATGGTTCGATCGAAAGGATCTGAGCCTAAAGTGCAAAAATCATCCAAAGTAAGCCCGGCGTTGCGCCGGGCTTTCAAATTGGGGGGGGGTGCTACATTGTTGACTATATTATTAATCGGTGGTATAACATCTCTAGGCACAGGGATAAAACCTCGTGCCAATATTGTTAAGGGGGGTGGCTCATGATGTCGAAAGCTATTCAACAAGTCTTTTTGATTCATGCGGGACCAAGTAGTGCAAGTAGGTTAGTACAGTGCCTATTGCACGCATACGCAACGATAACGTACGTACCTATTTTCAAGGTAACGTCCGTTACAGACCCTGGTCCGTTCGAAATCAAACTCACCATTATTGGTCTCGAACACACAGATTGCTCCGGCGATAATTTCCACATAATTGGAGTTGACGCCGCAGGCATTCGGTATAAGGGCAATTACGATTGCTCAAGTCAGAGTGGAAGACTAATTCGCGTATAGCGAGTGAAAACCAATCTCTGCAACTTAGCCCAGTCCGAATCGGACTGGGCTAAAAAAATACTCATAAATAAGGAAACCCCGCTAAAGAGCGGGGCTGTTGTGGTGGATTTCGAAGTGCGACTAGTCACAACAAATGTTTTTGGTTGTACTGTTTGTTTTTGTAACTTTCGCTACTTGTTACTTTATGTGATATTAATGAAAAGCGCAAGTACTATAATAAAAATAACAACATTTGTCGGCCGACTTATCTAGACGTATACTAAAATGCATGAGTATATTTCAAAAAGCGACATCGGCAAAACCAGCTCGGACAACAAATTCACTTGTGGTAGTTTACGTATATGCTGCGATATTAGCTATATTTATCCTAGCCCAGCTGTTTACATTTGATGACTTTATTAGATTACTCGAGAGTTTTTGGTTGCCAGGTGGCATGTCTGGGGCACATCTTTTGGGTAGTTCTATTATTGCCTGTGAGTTATTCGCTTTGCCATTTCTACTAAGGATAGACCTTAGTCGATTGATGCGAGTTGTCAGTATGGTTCAGGGCTGGCTAGTGCCGATTATATGGCTCGGGCTATCTTTATGGATTAATTTAACAGTTAATGCGATTTCAAATATTGGCTTCTTGGGCTCACTAATTCAATTAACGCCCGGCTGGTGGACTATATTTGTCTGCCTTGCGCTTGGTGTTCTTTCGGGATGGGCTAGCTGGGGACTTTGGCCCGGCAAGAGAAAGTAGTTAGTTGTTTTATCTTTTAAAAAAAGTTATTATTATATTATTAAAAGGGGGAATTGTTAAATGAACAAATATATTGAAAAAATTGAAGAGACTTTAGCTAAATGGCTAAAACCACTGCCACATTTGCCAGTCAAGTTTACTAAATGGGTCGCCACAAATTTATGGTGGATAGTACTCATCGGCGTTGTCTTATCGGCGCTAAGCTTAATAGCTATGTTTACGGCACTATTTGCTATATTCGCTTACTTAAATTTAGGCACAACTACGGTGTTAGGCCACTATGTTACATCGTCATATTCTGTTTTTTCAGCATTGGCATCTATTGTGTCGATACTGTTTATGATTGGGACGATTGTTCTTACGGCTATGTCTATTAGTCCGCTGAAGTCTTCTTTAAGGAAGGGCTGGACTTTGTTGTTTATGGTCATGTTGATTCAGGCAACCTTTGTTGTCATTAGCGCAGTTCTGAGCGGCAATGTTTTCCTGTTTGTTTCTAACTTACTATCAGGTGCGGTCGGTGTCGCTATTAGTGCCTATCTATTATTTGAGCTTCGCTCCTACTTTGTCGGCAAAGCCGTCAAAGCAACTGTTGTTTCAGCTAAAAAATAATTTTTATAACTTTATCACTTGAGCTGGCATCTATATTAGTGTACAATTCGTATGGCTAATGGGATGTCGCCAAGTGGTAAGGCACTGGTTTTTGGTACCAGCATTCGGGGGTCCGAATCCCTCCATCCCAGCCAAGCATTGCATCAAACAAGACCTTATGTCTAATATACATTTGTAATCTGTTTGGACAAATGCTTAGTAAAATTAAAACCGACCGAAAGGTCGGTTTTATGATTCCAATTTTATGTATTTTTTAGTTAACAGTAGTATTATTAGCTTTTTTGAAAGATAATTGCATCCCTGGAGTAAAAACTTCATCCATCTTGTCTTTAAAAATGTAATCATAGTTTTCAAGTTTATTATTTTGAGACGCATTTATGAATACGGAAAAATCCCACGAGCTCTCATCGCTGGACGGATTAGAATGAGCCTTTATAAGACCCGAAAGATCAGAACCTTGTGATATTAAATAAGCCAAGCGCTCGAATTCATCTACACCAACAACCGCAAACGGGACCTCTGCCATAATAGTTATATTAATACTTTTTTCAATCAACTTAGATTTAACTATATTTATAAGTGATTTAAGTTGCTGCCCAAACATATACCATTTTTCTAATGTAACTATACATATAGCTGGAGATTTTTGTTCACTAAAAGGATAGACTTGATTTTTATATCCAATATCGCGATAAATTAAATAACATTGGTATGTCTGAACAATTGCATCTGCTAGTTTGCTTAATTGTTCTTCAAGAGGCTCATCTTCAAGTGACGTATATCCACTCATAGCCATACGCTTTGTTTTGCATTCAATCATAGTAAAGCTAGATTCTTGATCAACCCAGTCCTTGCTGCAACTTGTGATATCAGGGTGATATAATTACTTGTTACTGATATAATTCTGTTTTGCTGAATCGATGCGATTGCCTGCATTTTTGACTCAATATTTGAAATAATATTTGTATCAATATTATAAAATGAATCTATGGCGATAACCAAAAATGACAAGAATGCGAAACTAACCAAATACGTCAAAAACTTATCTCTTAATTTCATTTTTTGGCCCCAAGTCTTTTAATTGTTGTTTTAATTCAATCATTTTTAATTCACGACCGGTCATAAAGTGATTTAGTCTTTGCAATTCTTCTGTTCGACTAGCTATTTTGTTTTCAATGTTTTGAACCGACTCTTTTAATATTGAGGCCATGACATTAAAGCTTCTAGCAAGATCGCCGATTTCATTCTTTGAACCAACACGCACTAGATGGTCAAGATGGCCCTTGGCTATTTCTGTGGTGGCTTTTCTAATTATTGATATAGGCTTCAGTATAAGTAGATAAGCTGACATATATATTATTATGGCGATTATGACGAAGACGATTATTAGCCCGCTAATTAAGAACCCATTAGTGATATTAATGTCTGTCACTTGATTATTTATGTTTTTTAGATCTTCTATAGATGTTGCTAATGCATTGTTAGCCCCTGCACCTTTATCTCTGTGGAATGTATCAAGACCACTGCTGTATATTGCTTTTTGATTACTGTATGCAGTACTATCAAGAATTGTTTGGGCGTCAATAATGTTGCCATTATCTACCAATGTAATTGATTGAGCCTCCATTTCAGTTAATATAAGGTTTGCGGCGCTAATATCACTGAAAAGTTTGATGTCATTTTGATCGCCAATTATGGTAGAGCTTTTTATTGCAGCTTCTAGGATTGGGGCATTGTCGTTATATCTATTTTTCCAAATAACATTACTCGTTAGGGCATAGTTTCTAGCTGATTGTGTTAGTACCTCGTCTAAATACTGGATAGTGCCGGCTAAATCATTAAGGTCTGATGCCTGCTGGATTGAATTGGTGGCTTTTTCTGGCGTATTAAGAAGTATACTGTTAATCTCATTATTTCTTAACAAAATATAATAGCCGGTGCTAAGGCTAAGTATTGCCACAAATACCAGTATTAGCAGAAGTTTAATCTTAATTGTTTTCATTTTATGTGCCTATCATTATTAACAATTTTAATAATTGCTTGGGCTATTTTCATGTGTTGTTTTTCGTCGTTGCAAATCGATTGTATTATACGGCGGTCCTTTTTGGTAATATCTTGCCTTAAATGCAATTATCGAATCGGCAGCTGTAGTAGGCGCGATATTTGCTTCCAAAGCTTTAAATAAAAAACGACGATAATTCTACTGTTGTTAATGCAACTAGTGTTTAGTATTGTTAATTTGTGGACAATAATAAAAAGCCTAATTTTAAACGGGAGTTTACAAACTTTTTTGGAAGTTTAGGTTATTTGTCTTGTGCTATGCAGTGGCTTTGGGCGATATTGTTATATTACAGTTATCTAATCGGCGCAGTGGCATTTATTACTCCAAATCCTGTTGTTGAGGTCATCGAGACTCAGCCGATTGTTAATCAGCCGCCAAATCCTTTAATGTTTGTTTTTGGCTCAATTGTTTTAATTGTGATAGTCGCGCTAACTATTTATGTAATTGTTAAAATGCCATCAATAATTGCAAAAACTAGTCAGAAATTAGTTCATAAATCGGCTGATAGTGTAGCGCCGACGCTTCTTCATATCCAAAATAAGAAAGATACCAAGAAGAATAAGATTAAATTAACATTTGGCCTTGTTTTGGCAATAAAAGTATTTTTGATAATTGTTCCGGTCGTGGCTTCGTATTTGTCGCAGTATATTAAAGACCAAACATTCGATTTCAACATCGCGATGTATGTCGGTCTTTTCCTGGCTGGCTGTAGCCTTGTCTTCTTTGCTATTCAATATACGTTTATGAGACTATTTTCGATTAGCAAAACAGATATAATTTAAACCTATATATTCAATAGTTTAGCCAATGTGCTAATGCTATAATAATCTCATGACAACAAGGCGTCTTATTTCTTCATATCTAGGTTTCACAATCATAGAACTTCTCGTCGTCATCTCCGTAATAGGCATCCTCGCCACCATCACCCTCGTCAGCTATTCTGGTATCTCCACCAGGGCTACCATAGCTACCATTCAATCAGACCTATCCAGTGCATATCAACCGCCCTTCGACTTGACCAAGTGACTAACAGTGCCTTTCCTGCATCCCTAGCATTAGCTAATGGTGGTAGAGGTATAGTATCTAGTCAATCACTAGACTCTACTATCTACATACCAGACAATACATCTAATCCTAATAACTTCTGTCTACAATACAGAAAAGGTGCTAATTACTATGCCGTAGATTCAACTACTCAACCAGCTAAGGGAGTTTGTTTACAGAACTTAATTGTTAATGGGGATTTTAGTAATGGGACGACAGGGTGGACTCCATCGGCGACAACTTTAGTTGCGTCTAATAATGAGTGTTATTTTACTGCAGCCGCTCAATACGGTGGTCCCATACAGTTTATCGCTAATTATTCAAACTATAAATCACACAATCTATATTATGCTGTATTTGCTAAAGTTGATTCTTCTAGCGTATATTTTGTTCTAAATGACGGGTTGGGCCAGAGCATCGTTAATGCATCTACGTTTGGCTCTTACGCAAGACTAAGTGGCATATGGAATGTGAATTCAAATGGAACTATTTTATACACTAAACTACAGGATAGTAGGAGCTCAGCCTGGACAACTAACTATGTAAAATATTGGGTTGTTTTTGACCTCACCTCTGCCTTCGGTGCGGGCAATGAACCGACCAAAGCCACAATGGACACAATAATGAGCGGTTATACGAACAGTTGGTTCAACATTACAGCAAAGGCAAACCTATGACACCTAGAAATAATAAACTATCTGTCAACCCAGCATTTACAATCATAGAATTATTAGTCGTCATCTCCGTAATAGGCATCCTCGCTGCGATTACTCTTGTCTCTTATTCTGGGGTGTCTAGCCGAGCAAATGTTGCTTCTTTGGTCTCTGATCTTAATGGTGCCTCTACTCAATTAAAAATGTTTAGCGTAGAAAATAGCAATTACCCATCTACCATTTCGACTGATTGTGTCGCTCAGCCTGATACTATTACTAATAAATGCCTAAAGGCTAGTATTAACACGATCTATTCCTATAGTTCTAGCCCAACTAACCGTAATATTAATTGCCTAGAAGCCACTAAGGGCACTAAAGCCTACAGTATAACTCAAGAAGGCAAGTTGCTAGCAGGCCCTTGCCCGATACTTAGCTTGGATGCTGGTTCCTCTTTGTCCTATCCGGGGGATGGCAATAATAAATGGTATGACCTTAGTGGCAATGATAATAATGGAACGCTTAATGGCGGGTTTGCATACAGTTCTGCTGATGGCGGTTCTATGGGTTTTGATGGGGTTAGTGGCTATGTGTCATTCCCTGTGGGCTCAATCACGTCAATAAATGGGACCAATAGTTTTACGATTAATTTTCATGCACGTATGTATGCGGGAAGTACTTATTACCCCATATTTAATAAAGGTGTATCTGGAGTCCCCCAAAGGGATTTACGGTACATGGATTAAGGTTTGAGGGTGGGAACGGAGTAAGTAATGCGTTTGACAATACTATATCAGGCTTGACTACTAGCTATAGATTTTATTCAATCACCTATGATGGAGCATATGTAAAGCTTTACGTTAATGGTGTATACATTGCAGGTTTTGTGTGGTCATATGGTTTTGGCGATTTATCGTCGATGCCTGTATATCTTGCGCGTTTTTGGGGCCCATATGGCAAATTAGACATCTCTGACTTTAGTGTTTATGACGTTACTTTATCGGCTGATGAAATTCTTCAAAACTTCAACGTCACGAAAGTTCGCTATGGCCTATAAAAAACTAGGTTTTACCATCATCGAACTTCTCGTTGTCGTCTCCGTAATCGGTGTCTTGGCCGCAATAACAACCGTGTCCTATACTGGTATTTTTCAGCGCGCAAATGCAGTTTCTTTGATTTCAGATTTAGATAGGGCATCGACAAGTCTCAAATTATTTCAAGTTGAAAATAGCGCTTATCCAAATAACATATCTGATTGTCCAGTTCCGGCCAGCGGCAATATATGTCTAAAGTCTAGCCCGGGAACAGCCTTTCAGTATGCTGTAAATAATAATTTAAATCCTCAAATATTTAATCTTATGGCAACTAAGTCTAGTATTGTTTATGCAGTTAGCTCTGACTCAAAACCGTCAGCCTTTACGCCTGTTATGGCTACGGGTGGCACAGTTTCTGATGTTGGCGGTTATCGTATCCATAGCTTTACGGCTAGTGATAATTTTACGGTAACTAGCGGTGGCTATGTCGAATATTTAATTGTTGCCGGTGGCGGTGGCGGGCAGAGCAATACTAACACTGGGACTAACACTGGTGGTGGTGGCGGCGGGGGAGGCGGCTATGTGATTGGCGGCTCATTAGTAAGCGTCGGTGGTTATCCTGTTATTGTTGGCGGTGGTGGCACAAATGCCGCTGATATTAGTGCCCAAGGTGGCAATTCTTCAGCCTTTTCGCAAGTGGCCATTGGAGGTGGTCGAGGGGCTAATAGAAATCTGCCTGGGATTAGTGGCGGTTCTGGTGGCGGTGGCGGCTATACATATTTTAATACTCCCGGACTTGGCACTATTAACCAGGGCTTCGCCGGTGGGAACGCCACAATGTCTGGAAATTTTGGTGGTGGTGGCGGTGGAGGCGCAAGTAGCATCGGACTATCTGGGAATGATACTAACGGTGGAAATGGCGGAGCAGGCATCTCGTCATCGATTAGTGGAGATTTAACTACTTATTGTGGTGGTGGTGGCGGAGCAATCGGCTTTGCAATTGTTGGCATGGAAGGTAAGGCTACCCATGGTGGCGGAGATGGCGGCAGTGGTATCCAGTCTGGTCAAAATGCTCGTACCAATTCTGGTGGTGGTGGTGGTGGCTCGTCGGGGTCAGTTCAATCTACTGGGTTAGGCGGAAATGGTGGTTCGGGGGTAGTTATAATCAGGTACCTAATTCTTTAAATTAGATTACCAAAAAATGTTGTATTTAAGCGCCAGTGATTCGGAAGATATTGCCGATTATATAAGTTACGACCATTGCAATCGTACCGCCAATTACTACTCGAAGAGTTGATTTAAAAATACTTGCTCCACTCATTTTGGCGCTGATAGTACCTGCAATAATAAGTGCAATAATCACAGAGACAAATGTGGCAGGAACAGAATATGCACCTATTGGTAACATAATAGTTATGAGTGGGATTGTTGAGCCTAGAATGAACGAGCCTGCTGAAGCTAATAATGAAGTCCAAGGATTAGTAAGGTCTTTTGGATTAATATGAAGTTCGGCTTCGGCGTGCGCCGTAAAAGCATCGGCTTCCGTAAACTCTTTGGCAACTGTTGTTGCGGTTTTTTTGCTCAGCCCTTCATCCTCAAAGATAGTTTCAAGGCCGGATAATTCTTCTTGGGGATGATTTTTTAAATCTCTACGCTCTCCAGCAAGTAGGGCCTTTTCGGTGTCGCGTTGGGTGCTAACTGAAATATATTCTCCGACCGCCATAGACAAGGCGCCAGCGACTATGCCTGCCAACCCTGCGGTTAAAATTGCTGCTTTTGACTGAGTTACTTCGGCAACACCAATAACTAAGCCGGCAATTGATACGATGCCGTCATTAGCACCAAGAACTGCGGCTCTTAGTCGGTTTTCGCGCTTATTCAGGTTTGTGTGAAGATTAGAGTTTGACCAGATTTTTTGAGATTTGTGAGTATGCATAATTATCAATAATTATAACACTACCGCGATGGTTGTGGCTCAAGGACAAATAAGTTGATTCTACTTGTGCTATAATTTTTATATATTATATAAGGGGAATATTATGGACCAAGAAATTAAGCCAGATATAGAAAATAAACCAGTGCCAGATATGGCAACTAGTGATGTGCCAGAGTTAACGCCGGTTTCGACAGAAATAATGGCAAAACTCAAAAGCCCTAAAAAAGGGATTGGTAAGACGGTGATAGTCAGCTTGTTAGTTGTGTTATTGGTAGCGTCAGGTGCGGCTGCATATGTCTGGCGAGATATTGCGGCTCGAAATTCAGAGAAGGCTCAGGCTGCAAATATTACGACTTTGGATGAAAAAATCAAGAGTCTTGAAGCTGACTTGTTGGTTGCAAATGGCGGAATTTCTGTACCAAACACAGGGGATGTTTGTTGTGTTGGAGTCGCCCCGAATGCGACTGTTATTGCCAACATCAAAGCTTCGATTACTTCTGGTAATACCGCAGCGTTAGAGGGTTATATGGCTGATGCGGTTAAAGTTGTATTGGCAATGGCCGAAGGCGTTGCGCCTGGCACACCAACTGAAGCAGTTACTAGAATTACTGAATTTATCAGTGCCGCAACTGAACCTTGGAATTTTGAAATGAACTCTAGCCAATTGGGGCAATATGCCGTAGGTGGTTATGGTCCATATTTCCCAACTATTGCCGTGGTTGGCATGTCGGCAAATAATAAAGTTATCACATTTGATTTCGACTGTGATGGCAAAATTAGTCGAGTATTTATGGCTTCCGATTCAACAATTTTGCAATAATTAGATTATTGGATTAGCCCAGTGCAAATCAGCGCTGGGCTTTTTGTTGTGTTAGGCATAGAGAGTATAATATTACATAAAGCTACTGTCAGTATGCGGTCATTATTCTAAATTTTAATCTCGAGGGGATAATCAGTACTAGTGAAATATCTAATTAAATACTTTAAGCCTTATATTTTATGGCTAATATTGCTAATCGGTTTGATCTGGATTCAAGCAACCGTAAACTTGGCGTTACCGGATTATATGTCCAAGATTATTAATCTTGGCATTATTCAAAAAGATATTGGTAAAGTTTGGGATAATGGGTTGTTGATGTTATTAATTACCGTGGCTGGCGGTATATGTACAGTTGCGATTGGTTTTGTGGCGGCCCGTGTCTCAACTGGGTATGTTAGAAAAATTAGGGAAGATATTTTTATTAAAATTGAGCGTTTCTCGCTGAGCGAGTTTGATAGCTTTTCGTCGTCATCGTTAATTACCCGAACGACTAACGATATGCAACAAATCCAAAATGTGTTGGCTATGGTGTTGCGCTTGGCTTTTTTGGCGCCGTTTATGGGAGTTGGGGCAATTATAAAAGCTTATCAAATTGCACCATCGATGTCGTGGATCGTGCTACTTGCAATCGGCATAATGGTATTTTTGGTTGTATTTTTATTTTTGGTGGCTATCCCAAAATTTACAAAAATTCAGAAATTGGTTGATAAGTTAAGTCTGCAGATTCGAGAAATGTTAACGGGCGTTCGTGTGGTTCGGGCTTATGATAACGACAAATACCAGCAGAATAAATTTGATACAACCAACCAAGAATCTACTAAGTTAAATATTTTTGTTAATCGTTTAATTATGATATTGCAACCAGCTATGACTTTAATCATGGGTATGGCTTCGATGGGCGTGGTATGGGTCGGAGCATATTTAATTAATGACCGATTGCTACAGCCAGGTGATTTATTTGCAATGATGCAATATGTTATGCAAACCATCGTTTCTTTTATGATGATTTCAATGATATTTATTATGGTGCCACGAGCAGCTGTTTCGGCCAAGCGCGTTGGTGAGGTCTTGGGCACGGAGCCCTTGATTGTCGACCCTATCAAGCCCATTCAACTAGCCAATAAAATAAAAGGCATTATCGAATTTAATAATGTCGTTTTTGGTTATGGAAGCTCAGAGCAACCAGTTTTATCTGGCATTTCATTTACGGCCGAACCTGGCCAAATGACGGCGATTATTGGCGGAACGGGTAGCGGGAAATCGTCAATTTTGAAATTAATTCCACGCCTTTATGATGTAACCAGTGGCTCAATTACCATTGATGGCGTTGATATCAAAGAGTTAAGTCAGTCTGATTTACATAATCACATTGGCTATATTTCTCAAAAAGCGTCATTATTTAGTGGTACGGTTGCATCAAACATCACCTATGGGCAACCAAACGCTAGTCAATATGATATCGAAAAGGCCGCTAGCACCGCTCAGGCTAGCGAATTTATTGAAGGTCTTGTTGATAAATACAGTAATCCAATTGCTCAGGCCGGCAGTAACGTGTCGGGCGGGCAAAAACAGCGTCTGACGATTGCGCGTGCTCTAATTAAGAAACCGGAGGTTTACTTATTTGACGATAGTTTTTCGGCACTTGATTTTAAGACCGACGCGGCTTTGCGACATGCCTTGAAACAAGAAATTGCCGGCTCAACATTAATCGTTGTGGCTCAAAGAATCAGTACGATTATGCATGCTGAAAAGATCATTGTGATAGATGATGGCAAAATAGTCGGCACTGGTACTCATGAAAGGTTGATGAAAGAATCGTCAGTCTATCGTGAAATTGCTGAGTCTCAATTGTCGTCAGCTGAACTGCAGGAGGAAAAATAATTATGGTATTAGAGCAACCAAAAAAACCACCAGTTATTGCTTTTCGTGGTGGTGGCCCAATGGCTGGACTTGGCGGCAAGGTCCAAAAGCCAAAGCACTTCAAGAAGACTATGGTAAAGATTTTGAGATATTTAAAGCCATTTTGGGGATATTTGATCATTGTTCTAATCTGTGCAGTTATCAGCACGGTCTTTGCAATTGCTGCGCCAAAAGTACTTGGCACAATGACAGACGACGTAGTTAAGGGGCTGATGAGTCGCACTGGCATTAACTTTAGTGATATTGCGACGGTTGGTTTTTGGCTAACTGGGCTGTATGTTATTAGCGCGTCCTTTGGTTATATTCAGAATTGGCTAATGACGACTGTCTCTCAAAAAATAACCTACAAATTCAGACGCGAAATATCAGAAAAAATTGCCAGGTTGCCACTACGTTATTTTGATAAGCACGAAAACGGTGACATTGTTAGTCACGTCACTAATGACATTGAAACTATTAGCCAGAACTTAAATCAAAGTATGACTCAATTAGTGACATCTATGATTACAATCATTGGGATATTGATTATGATGCTGACAATTAGTTGGCAGATGACTTTAATAGCAATTTTGGTATTACCGCTTAGTATCATTTTGATTAGCTTGATAGTCAAAAAATCTCAGCATTATTATGATAGCCAACAGGCTGCACTAGGTGAAATTGATGGCCATATTGACGAAATGTTTTCAAATCACGCGACCGTCAAGACATTTAATGGCGAAGAGCGATCAATCAGTCATTTTAAAAAAATTAACGCCAAACTACATAAAAGTGGTTGGATCGCGCAATTTTTGTCAGGGTTAATGATGCCAATTATGCAGGCAATCAGTAACCTGGGCTATGTTGGTGTGGCTGTGGTCGGTGGCTGGCTGGCAATTAATGGCAAGATTAGCATCGGTGATATTCAGGCCTTTATTCAATATATGAGTCAATTTACTCAACCAATTTCGCAGACAGCAAATATTGCAAATATTCTGCAGGCAACAGCTTCGGCGGCAGAGCGAATATTTGATTTTCTAGATAAAGACGAGGAGTCAGTTGAGTTGGATAATATTGCTGCGCTCGAGATAGTTAAGGGCGAAGTAATTCTTAAAAACGTTAATTTTGGCTATGACTCCGATAAACTCGTCATCAAAGATTTTTCGGTTCATATAATGCCCAAGCAGAGTGTGGCAATTGTTGGCCCAACTGGGGCTGGTAAAACTACGATTGTTAACTTGTTGATGCGCTTTTATGACCTCGATAGTGGTTCAATTACTGTCGATGGTGTTGATATCGGCAAGATGAAGCGTTACGATGTGCGCAAATTGTTCGGCATGGTCTTGCAAGATACTTGGCTATTTCAAGGCACAATTGCGGAAAATATTGCCTATGGCAAAAGAGATGCGACTCACGAACAAATTGTCGAGGCTGCCAAAGCGGCACACGCGGACCACTTTATCTGCACCTTGCCCGAAGGTTATGACACAATGATTAATGAGACTGCCGATAGTATCTCGGCAGGCGAAAAGCAGTTATTGACGATTGCTAGGGCGATTTTGGCTGATGCCCCCATGCTAATTTTGGATGAAGCAACTAGCTCAGTTGATACACGAACTGAATTCTTGATTCAGTCGGCTATGGATAAGTTGAGTCATGGCCGAACTAGTTTTGTGATTGCCCATCGTTTGTCGACAATCCGTAATGCCGATGTGATATTAGTTATGCGTAATGGAAATATTATTGAACAGGGAACGCATAGTGAATTATTAAAGAAAAAGGCCTATTACGCTGAGCTGTACAATAGTCAATTTAGTGAAGCTTAAGGTGCCCGGCTCGCGTCAACATATCGCTTGTGCTAGGCTATATATATGATTCAGGAATTTTTAATTCGCTTTTTTGCCGATTATGCGATGCTGCCGGTTGTATTAATTGGAGCATATGCTCTGGTGTTTAAGGTGCCTCGTAGTCATCGCTTGGCGGCATACTCAAGAATATTGATGGCAGGATTAATGGCCTACTTCTTAGCAAAAGCAATTGGTTCGATTTATCAGCCGATGAGTCAGCGTCCATTTGAAATTCTTGGCACGACGGCTGGAGCATCATTTCTAAACAATGCAGGTTTTCCTTCCGACCATATTTTATTAGTCACAGCAATAGTTACTGCTGTTTGGTTTGAAACAAAGCAAAAACTACTCACGATTATTTTATTAGCTTTACTTGTCGCTATTTCGGCTGGTCGTGTTTTGGCGCTAGTCCATACTCCGCTGGATGTGATTGGTGGATTTGTGATTGCTGCCGTTTCGTCGCTTTGGTACATAAATCGCAAAAAAGTTGTATAATATTGCCAGATAGACGGAGGTTAAACATGGCAAAGCTCATACAGAGTGACGACGAGCCACAATTAATCAGTAACACTTATCCATTTTGGAAAGTTTTAATTATCGGTATCGGTCTAGGGTTACTTTACTACTTGCTGACAATAATTATTCAAAAGTATATTATTACTCCGATATTTTGTGATTCAACTTCGGGTGTCTCGGCTTGTCAGAACTCGCTTGGGGTTTCTGGCGATATTTCTATGATTATTACTGCCATGGTCGGCATTGCAATCATGGTGGTGTCACATATGTTCCAGCCCCTAATTATAGCTTTGGCCACCGCTGCAACATTGTGGGGGATGGCTCTGTGGACTGACGGGCTATCAATATTAGAGATAGCTGGATGGAGCGTCCTAGGTTTCGTCTTGTCATATATCCTCTATTCTTGGATAACTCGCTATAGCCGAACAGTGCCAGTTTTGATTATAATTTTGTCAATAATAATTACTGCCCGCATCGTGTCTATCCTTTGATGTTATACTAGTGCTTATGGAACAAAATTTACTATTAGTAATTTTAGCAGTTGTAATTATCGGCTTTGGCTTTGCCCTATACATAATGAATCAACGACTAAAGGATTTAAAAAATACTAGTGCGGTTGAGTTGTTAAAAAGTGATGTGACAGAACTTTCCAGGGGAATTAATAATCTGCAACAGACTGTCGGTGATAAACTTGAGTCGAATAACGTTTCAATGCAAACTTCGATGCAAAAGCAGTTAAGTGAAAGTGCAAAATTAGTGTCTGATGTCACGCAAAGATTGGCAAAGTTGGACGAAACAAACAAGCGCGTTGTTGATGTAGCTGATGAGCTTAAGACATTGCAAAATGTCCTCCAAAATCCTAAACAGCGCGGAGTGTTTGGTGAATATTACCTCGAATCAGTTCTTGAGAACATTTTGCCTAGCAAGAATTACCAGATGCAGTATAAGTTTAAAGATGGTGAAATTGTTGATGCCGTAGTTTTCCTTGATAAGGGGCTAATATTGCCAATTGACAGCAAATTTAGTCTTGAAAACTATAATCGGATGGTTGGAGTTGATAGTAAGCCGGAACGTGAAAAATTACTGGCCAAAGTTCGGGCCGATTTAAAGAATCGCATCGATGAAACCAGCAAATATATTCGACCAAGTGAAAAAACGATGGACTTTGCTTTTATGTTCATTCCTAGTGAATCGCTTTATTATGACCTGCTGATTGGTGATGTTGGGACTGGTTCAAGTGCTCGTGATTTAATTGAGTATGCCTTCCGCGACAAGAAGGTGATTATTGTTAGTCCAACTAGCTTTATGGCATATCTTCAAACGGTTCTACAAGGCTTGCGAAGTCTGCAAATTGAAGAACAGGCCAAGGATATCCAAATTAGGGTTGGCCAGCTCGGACAACACATCAGCCGGTTTGATGAATATATGGGGAAATTAGGTAAATCACTCGGTCAAACCGTCGGTCACTACAATGAGGCCCACAAAGAATTAGGCAAAGTTGATAAAGATGTCATCAAAATTGCCGGCACGAATTCAGCTGTTGACCCGCTATTGCTTGATAGGCCTCAAGACGGAGAATAACCCAAGGCATAAATAAAATCCCCACTCGTTTGAGTGGGGATTTTTTGTACTAATTATTAGTATCTAATTAACACTTACAATTGTCACCGCAGACACAACCGTTTTTACAGTCACAACCACAATCGCATTTACAAGAACTTGCATTCAAGAAATCTTGAATTGCAAATCCGATGACACCACCAATGAGAGGGGCGACGATGTAAATAACCACTGGCCAAATGTTCCATGACAGTGCATTTGCGGCAATCGCAACTGCAGGG
>Ga0268283_1000746_pt1 | contig 18445 bp, 16 predicted proteins | sample saktaG_13_FD_190140 | JGI IMG/M metagenome (GOLD analysis project Ga0268283, IMG submission 190140) | Saline water microbial communities from Sakinaw Lake, British Columbia, Canada - sak_2013_06_06_36m | ecosystem: Environmental > Aquatic > Non-marine Saline and Alkaline > Saline ... | reverse complement strand
GTAATAGACTTTGTTGCTGCCGTTTCCATATAGAGAGACCTCCAGAATAAAATGTTAGCCTCTAACTATATGATATTACAGCATAAATGTCTAGCTAAAAATAACGAACTATATCAGTATGTTATAAATAATGCGACCACCATGTACGAAAAAGTGATGTTGAAGTAACTAACCCCCAAATCCGTTATAATCAGAATTTATCCACAATTCTTGCTCCACCCCCGCTCGCTGTCCAGTATACCACATCCGGTGTGCTGTAATCCAATGATTGGTGTGTTCTCTCCGAGTTGTGAAATACAAAGTATTTTGTCAGCCCCAGCTGCACTTCAGGCACTGTGCCATACCCTTTCAGATATACATCTTCGTGCTTGACGTCCCGCCAGAGTCTTTCCACAAATATATTGTCCAATGCACGTCCGCGTCCGTCCATGCTGATGCTTATACCGTGCGTCTTGAGCACACCGGTGAAGGCCTCAGCGGTGAACTGGCAGCCTTGATCGGTGTTGAATATCTCGGGGACGCCGAATGTCTGCAATGCCTGCTCCAGACAGTCTACGCAGAACCCGCCATCGAGTGTGTTCGATAACCGCCATGATAGTACTTTGCGCGAGTACCAGTCCATCACTGCCACCAAGTACACAAACCCCCGTGCCAGACGGATGTAGGTGATGTCAGTGCTCCATACATGGTTGGGTCGTGTCACTGTAACGCCTCTGAGCAGATACGGATAAACCGTGTGCTGCGGGTGAGGGCGGCTGGTGTTCGGTCCTGGTGCCATGCCTGCCAGCCCCAGTATTCTCATCAGCCGCTGTACCCGCTTGCGGTTGATCTGGTGCCCTATGCCGCACAAATAGACTTTCATCTTTCGGCTGCCGTAAAATGGGTGCCGTGTGTATTCGGCGTCGATTACCCCCAGCAGGGTCAATTCCTGCTCGTCCGGTTCAACAGACAGGCGCTTCGCATAAACCGTGGACCGGGTAACACCCGCCAGTTCACATTGTCTGCTCAGTGACAATGGGCTCCTGGGGTCTACCCAGTGCCTCCGGTCTTTTATAGGCTGATCCCGGATTTTTTTTTAAGCCAGTCCAGTTCCATCTTCAGTCGTCCGATTTCGGAGTAAAGACGCTCAGAACTGGCGGATGGGTCTACCGGCCTGGGACCGCGTACGACGTCAAATATGCCCGATGCCTGTTCTTGCAACAGTTTCTTCCAATGCCCCACTTGTGTCGGATGAACGCCAAACTCCTGGGCAATTTCATTTGCCGTCTTGATCCCTCTGATCGCTTCAAGCGCGACCTTAGCTTTGAACTGACTGCTGAAATTCTTGCGATTTTTTTCACTCATTACCTGCTCCTTTTTATAGCAGGTTACTATCTTAAACTATTGTCCGGAATTTGGGGACCACTATACTGCCGGACTGTAGCGTTTCACGAATACCAGGCCACAGAGGGCGAAAGTGGTCGGGAAAGTCCTCGATGGTTATTCTATCGAGCCTGAAAACTTTCAGACAAACTACCCAAATTTTACTTAGAAATCCCACCGGCAGAGGGGACCAAAACCACATTTTTTTTGACTTCTGACGTCAAAGGTTTGCCACGAATTGAGTCCATACTTTACCTAAATTTCCGTCTGAAATTAAATGGATTTTCTTGGTAAAGTATCACAGGAAAATGAGAAAAATAAGTATCAATTCATCTGCTATGAACTATAGACGGCACAAACGCGGAATAAAATCACTCCGACCTTTAACTCAAAAAAGGTTTCAAAAAACGCTGAAGCGCAAACCTGGAAACAGCAATCCGGAAATCTCGTCTATCGGGCTCGGATGCCTTGGCGGCGAGCAGGCAGCCTGATCAGAAGAAAATTTACACGGCGGAAGGATCGGGCAAAGGGGCGGGCCGGAAATGATGATTAACTTCCGGGAAGGTCGGCGCGGTCAAGCGCGACGATAAAATCAAACTCGCTTTGGGTCACCGGCTGAATCGATAAGCGCATCCCTTTTTTAAGAAGCTGCATCCCGGCTAGTGCCGGGAACCGGCGTAACTCGGTCAAAGGCAACGGCGTGTCGAATTTGATTTCAAACCGGATATCCACCATGTACCAGATCGGTGTGTCCGGCGTGCTCTTCGGATCGAAGTGTCCACTTCGCGGATCCCAGGCGGTGTGGTCTGGGTAGCCTTTCCGAACCACCCTGGCCGTTCCCACAACCGCCGGCATTTTGCCGCTGTGGTAAAACAGCACGCGATCACCTTCCAGGATCTCGTCGCGAAGGAAGTTTCGCGCCTGGTAGTTGCGCACGCCATCCCAGTGATCGATCCCGTCCGGACATGCCATCAAGTCATCGATCGCAAACGCTGTCGGCTCGGATTTCATCAGCCAGTGTTTCATCGATATGTTCCCGTAAATGCCCGCCGCCCACGATAATTACATCATATTTATCCGTCAAAGGCTTCACGGCCGAAGTCGTCAATCCTAACCCCGATTGTTTATGTATGGGGATTCGTATGCTCTTTTTATGATTATATATGGTAAAAAACAGTTTGTGTCAAAATAAAACGGATGTAAAGCCAAGGGTAATGAAGCGTTTTTTGATTGGAATCACGATTGAATTATCGGGACAGGATCACCGTATACCGGTTCAGAAGTTTATACGCTGAATTTCCGGTATCCGGATGACGTGTTTGAAATTGACGGGTTCACCTATGTCGTTGACAAGCAGTTCATGGAGAAAGCCAAACCCATTAAAGTCGATTTCCTTCCAAATGGCTTCAAGCTGGATCGCGCCATTCAGTTTTCTTCAGGGTGCTCCAGTTGTGGAACCACCGGGTCTTGATGTTCTGATTGATCGGCAATAAACGGACAGGTGGGGCACAGGCGTTGATTATGATCTGGAATGATAGTTGAACCCCAAACGGCTTGTAACAGGGACAATAATTGCCCCTGAAACGGGTTTTCAGGGGCATCTGATACATTTTTCAGGAACCGCCAGGGCAACGGTTAAATCAACTACCATTGTTTCCAGACGGATACGTGTTGGACTGCCGGTCAATGGCTTCCTTGAAGCGCTGTTTGAGCTTCAGCCGATTGATATAAGTAAATGGGCTCTTGGCTACATGGAGCCCTCCGTTGATCGCTTTGTCGGTGGAGAACAGAACATCGGCGATGTGTGCGGTCGGGGTTACTCGGTCTAAAAAACCTGCACAGCCGGCACAGTAGGTTACGATTTTGCGACCATTGGCCTCTTCACGGCATATCTGCCCCCATTTTTTTGCCAGCACCGAACGGACAAATCCCACACTTCCCCCTTCTCCGCAGCACAGCGTACTTTTCCTGCGGTGCTTCATCTCGGATAGATTCATCCCCATCCGGGTCAGGATCGATCTGACGGAGTCCTGCACGGCAGTCTCTTCACGTAGCGGGCAGGGATCATGCACGACTATCTCACCGCTTCCTGTTGCACCAGCGGGCAGGTCACCGGAGCTGATAACCTCGTAAACGGTCTGTACCTCCAATCCGTTACCGTAACCTTTAAAGATTTTGTAACAGTTGGGGCAGGCCACCAATACCTTTCGGATGTTGTTGTCGAGGAGGTACTGGCGCAACTTACCGAACATATACTCAAAGTGGTTCTGCCGGCCAAGGTCATGGCTTGGCGTTGTGCAGCAGTCCAGAACGATACCCAGTGTCGGGAAACTATGCTGTAGATGTTTAAAAATCTGCCAGGTGGTTTCCGGACGTGTGCCAGGTAGGGTGCAGCCCGGGAAGAATACTGTATCGCACCCTTCTGGCAGAGCATAGTAAGAAAACAGGGGAGAGCTGCCACGCTTTTCGTAACCCAGAATGGCGCGGTAGCGTGAAAGATTGACATTCCCGGTATCCATCGCCTCTCTACGGATGGTGTGAAACAGATCGCCTGGCTCAAGTTTTTCCGGGCATACAGTGCTGCATAGGTTACACAAGCTGCACTCAAAGGCCAAAGCCTGATGCTCAGACCTGGAGAAATCGTATTTATCGATGATTTCTTTCGGGGTTCCGTACTCCTGGAGAAACGTACACTGGGTTTTGCAAGCCCCGCAATCCGTACAGCCCTTGCGAATAAGGTCAAGTGAATCCCGGAGAGAAGCGGATATTTCATCGGGTACGCCCCTGGTATCGGCGACCGTATTATTTCTCAAATTCATTCAGGCAATCTAAAAGCAGCGTTGCGCTTGAAGCAAGCACGGGACCACCGCCGAAGACTATGGCCATACCGGCAGCTTCAAGAATTTCGGCCCGAGTGCAGCCTGCTTCAAATGCTTTCTGGCAGTGGACGGCAATACATTCAGGACATCTTGTATACAGAGCCACCCCAATGGCGACAAGTTCCTTCTCTCTGCAAGTCAACACGCCTTCTTTTTGTGCCGTATTGATAAAAGCACCCAATGCCGGAATGGTTTCCGGCATCGCCCCGGAAAGGATTCCCATCCCATTTTTAAAGTTTTGTACCATTTTTCTGGGGTTTGTCATCTCGTTCTCCTCTGTGTTATTCTTTCTATTATTGAAATAATACCCTGCAGTGATTTTAGACTGATCAATGATATTTGAGAGTTAGCAGGTTTTAAAAGGCTTCACTGTATCACTTGAAACCTTGATGTCACTTTCCTTGAATGAACATTTCTTTATACGGCCATCCCTCTACGCCTTTTTCCAGAATGAAGAGCCGGCTTTCAGGAATTCCCTTGGCCTTCAGGTGCTCGTAAGTGTTCTTGGCCCCGCCGCCGCCGCGGGGGCACACGATGACGATATCCTCTTTCGATGCTTGAAGTGTGGGGAGAATGCGGTCGAGCCGCTCCTTTTCCGCATCGGATTTGGCCGGAAAGGCGTTTGTCTGGATGCTGTTTTTGAAGTGGTGTTTTTCAAATTCCTCGGCAGGCTGAATATCTACGATCTGGACGGGTTTTGAAGTCTCGATCCACTGCTTGAATTGATCGGGTTTGACATAATTCTCTGCAGAGGCAGAAATGACCGAATACAAAAGCAGGGCTAAACTCAAAAAAAACATTTTTTTCATAGGGTTCCTCCATTTTGTCCGCGAGCGGATCTTGCAACCGTGCACGGTATTTTCGCGAAATGTCGCATGGGAGCGGCAGAAGCCGGGTTATCCGCCCGCATCGTGATGGTCTCAAGCGGTTGAAAAAGTCGACTTGTGTATACAATATTTTATCGCATGATGAATAAGAATATGTCAAATTCATTATAGTTATAAAATGCCCTCAATTATCAATGATAGTTATAGCTTTAAATATCGGATTGACAAACAGGATGATGTGATATATTGGACTTTGCATCCGTTTCGGACTCTGAACCGATTTTCAAAATTTGATTAAAGGATGCTGTCATTTTTTTTGTTTCGTCAGAGATCTGAGATGTGAAAAACAGTGTCGTATTTGCGGCAAAGCCCACAGCGCTCTGCCGGATTTCTTCCAAAAATGAATTTTTCAAGGTTTTATCATGTATCTATTTTTCGGTTTTACCTGAGATAGTTCGAAGAAAGCCACCCGGGTTGGTGGGCACAGGATAAGACCGAAAGATTATGTCTCTGGTTAGTTCGTAGCCAATCGTTGTTTTTACCCTCCTTTCGTCTTTCCTGTCTTTCTTCCTGATTTATTTTTTCTATCTGTCCACGGGTGTTTCCTGCGTTCCGGCAGGGCTCCGTTGATCTCTTTTTAAAGGCTGGAGGCACTTCTGCGCCGTATCGGGCCGAAAAGGTCAGGCTTTCATTCTTTCCTGGTAGTGCTTGTCCGGTAACAAGGAGGAAAATTGATTCGATCTGTGTTCAGGGATCCCAGATTTGACAAGCAACTGGAGACCATTTGCAAGGTGGGCAAAAAAGGGGCTATTGCCGCAAAGGAAGCGGACGAGATCATCAATCGGTTGATTCAGGGATGTGAATCTACGGCTGAAATCGGGGTGATGACCAAAAGCGGTGAACATCGAATTAAAAAATGCACCAAATACGATCTCGGATGCGGTTACAGGCTGATTACCGTTCTGGACGGAGAATGCCTGTTTTTGACGTATATCGGAACTCATGACGACTGTAATCTCTGGCTGGAGAAAAATAAATTTTTACAACCCCGTGCGGACAAGCCCCGGGGGAAGGTATTTTTGGTTCAAAAACCGGCTGCGGACGAGCCTTCCAGCAAACGACAGGAAGCTAAGGTTGAAGACGAGACATGTCTTCAACCGGTCGAAGAAAGATATCTTCGGATAATTTTCAGCGGACTGTTTAGCCGGGGGCTTGACGGATAAGGGTGGAAGACCCTTTCGCTGGTTCCCTGGCGGGAGCTTGGGAACCAGCGAAAGCGCGGATTATGGCCGATCAAAGAATAACCATCTGAGGAGTTAACACTTTTTTATAAAGGAGCAATCATGACCGAGGGAATCATCAAGATCGATAAAGAGAAAAAAAGCATTTTTTTGGACAAGGTCCTCGAAATGGTGCCGGACGGAAATCTCCATCTCTGTCTGACCTGCGGGGCCTGTTCCGCCGGGTGTCCGGCTACGGGCCTTGAAAACATGGACCCGCGGAAATTTCTCCGGATGGCGGCCATGGGTCTGGACGATGAAATCACCGGGCACCCCTGGGTATGGATGTGCACCATGTGCTATCGCTGTACGTACGCATGCCCCATGAAAATCAATATCGCGGCCCTGGTTTTTGAGGCTCGGAAACTGTGGCCGAGGGAAACGCGCCCCAAGGGCATTCTGGGGTCCTGCGATATGGCGCTCCGGAACACGAGCGGCAGCGCCATGGGCACCCCGGAAGAGGATTTCAGGTTTGTGGTTGAGGATATGCTGGAAGAAGTGCGGGCGGATCAGCCCGGGTGGGAAGATCTTCAGGCCCCGATCGATAAGCAGGGCGCGCATTTCTTCCTGAGCCAGAATTCCCGGGAGCCGGTTACCGAACCCGAAGAAATGGTGCCACTCTGGAAAATCCTGCATCTGGTCGGCGCAGACTGGACATACAGCACCACGGGATGGGGCGGGGAAAATTATTGCATGTTTCTGGCCGATGACGAGGGATGGAAAAAAATCACCAATACAACGCTCCAGACCGCCATGGGCCTGGGATGCAAGGTCTATCTGAATACCGAATGCGGCCATTCGACCTATTCGGTCTTTGCCGGGCAGAAAAAACATAAAATTGAAACCGATCTCGAAATCGCGCCCATGGTGAAATATTACGCCCAATGGATCCGCGAGGGCAAGCTCAAGGTGAATTCCGACTGGAACAAAGACCTTCAGGTCAAATTCACGGTACAGGATCCTTGTAATCAGATCCGGAAGGGATGGGGGGACGCACTGGCGGATGATCTGAGATTTGTCACGACCGCATGCGTGGGCGAGGAAAATTTCATCGATACCTATCCCAACAAATCCAACAATTACTGCTGTGGCGGCGGTGGCGGATTTCTCCAGAACGGCTACAAAGATGCCCGTTTTTATTATGGACGGTTGAAACATGCCCAAATCATGGAAACCGGCGCCCCTTATGTCATCACGCCCTGTCATAACTGCCATGCCCAGATTCACGAACTGGGCGAGCATTTCGGCGGCGGAAAATACCGGACCCTGCATCTCTGGACGATCATCGCCCTGTCATTGGGGATTCTGGCGGAAACGGAACGAACCTATCTGGGGCCGGACCTGGTAGAGGTCAATCTTCCGGGGGCTTGAGTATTGCGTTCATCAGGTTGATGCGGATTTCCAAGATAGAACTCGGGAACCCGCATCAAGCCGTATCACTGACCGAATTTGGAACCAGGATAGATATCCGTTTACGGTGAAATAAGGAGACCCCTCATGACAGAAAATGGTATCGGCGCGGCGATGGTTGTCGGCGGCGGGATCGGTGGTATCCAGTCCGCCCTCGATCTGGCCAATGCCGGGTTTTTCGTTTATCTGGTGGAAAAAACGCCGGCCATCGGCGGCGTGATGAGCGCGCTCGACAAAACCTTTCCAACCAACGACTGCTCCATGTGCATTCTTTCCCCCAAGCTGGTCGAGGTGGGCCGGCACCGGAACATTCGGCTGCTGACCCTTTCGGAAGTGGAATCCATTGAAGGCAGCGCCGGAAATTTTACGGTTGCGGTGCGGGAACAGCCCCGGTACATCAATGTGGAAAAATGCATTGCTTGCGGCAAGTGCGCTGAAAAATGTCCCCGAAAGGTCAAAAATGAATACAACCAGGGGTTGGGTGTCCGAAAAGCCGCCTATGTGCCCTATCCGCAGGCCGTGCCGCTGAAATATGCCATCGATGCGGCCCACTGTATATTCTTTGAGAAAGGCAAGTGCCGGGCCTGTGAAAAATTTTGCCCGGCCGATGCCGTGGATTTTAAGCAAACCGAAACCCTCCACCGCATCAACGTAGGAGCAGTCATCCTGTCGCCGGGATTTGCCCCGTACAGTCCCGCCGGTGTGGACCGGTACGGATACGGAGTTTTGCCAAATGTGGTCACCAGCATGGAATTCGAGCGCATTCTGAGTGCATCCGGTCCGTTTGAAGGCCACCTGGTGCGGCCATCGGATCATCAGGAGCCCCAAAAGATCGCCTGGCTTCAGTGCATCGGCTCCCGGGATATCCGGGAGGATGCACATGGATATTGCTCCGGAATCTGTTGCATGGCAGCCATCAAGGAGGCGTTGGTGGCCAAGGAACATGCGGGCGCCGGCCTGGATACGGCCATTTTCTATATGGACATGCGCACGCATGGCAAGGGCTTTGAACAGACCTATAACCGGGCCCGTGAAGAGGCCGGTGTCCGGTTTGTCCAGGCCAGGGTGCATTCAATCGAACCGGCAGACAATCAGGATCTTAAAATCACCTGTTTCCTGGATTCCGGCGAGCTGCGGGAAGAAACCTTCAATCTGGTGGTGCTGTCCGTCGGAATGGAAATGCCGAGAGAAACCCGCCTTCTGGCAGGCAAACTATGTGTGGATCTGGATTCGGACGGATTTGCCGCAACCGGTGGTTTCAGCCCGGTCGCAACTTCCCGCCCCGGTATTTTCGTTAGCGGTGCATTCGCCGGTCCCAAGGACATCCCCCAGACGGTCATGGAAGCCTCTGCGGCTTCCTCTGCTTCAGCGGCTCTCCTGGCCCGTGCGCGAAACACCCTGACCCTGGAGAAAACTTATCCCGAAGCGATGCCGGTTTTGAGGCAAGCCCCCCGGATCGGCGTTTTTGTCTGTCATTGCGGCACCAATATCGCCGGCGTCGTGGATGTGCCTTCGGTTCGCGACTATGCGCAGACCCTGCCCGATGTGGTTTTTGCAGCCAACAACCTCTTTACCTGCAGCCAGGACACCCAGCAGACCATACGTCAGGCCATACAGGAGCATGGATTGAACCGGGTGGTGGTGGCCGCCTGCACCCCGCGCACCCACGAGCCCCTGTTTCAGGAAACCATCCAGGAAGCCGGACTGAACCCGTATCTCTTTGAATTCGCCAATATCCGGGATCAGAACGCCTGGGTCCACCAGAAAAACCCGGAGGCAGCCACCCAGAAAGCCAAGGATCTGATTCGCATGGCCGTGGCCAAGGCCGGGCTGCTGGAAGCCATCGATCCGCTGAAAATTCCGGTCAACCCGGCGGCCCTGGTCATTGGGGCAGGTGTGGCCGGCATGAGCGCGGCCATCAATCTGGCGGATCAGGGATTTAAAACCTGGCTGATCGAACGGGAAACCCTATTGGGCGGTCATGCCCGTCAGGTGCACCAGACCTGGAACGGCGAGCCCGTTCAGCCGCTTCTCTCCCAACTGATCGAACGGGTTGAAAACCATGAGGCCATTCATACCCTGACCGGTGCTGAAATCACCGCCATCGACGGGTTTATGGGCAATTTCTCAACCACCGTTCAGACCCATCAGGGGCTTCGCACCATCGCGCACGGTGCGGTGATTCTGGCAACGGGCGGCCGGCCGTTTGAGACCACGGAATATCTCCGCGGTCAAAACGAACGGGTCACCACCTGGCATGAACTGGATCATCTGTTTGAACAGCATCCGGAAAAGCTGGACGCGGCAACCGGCGTGGCCTTTATTCAATGCGTGGGTTCCCGGGAGCCGGAAAGGCCTTACTGCTCCAAAATCTGCTGTACGGCATCCGTTCAAAGCGCCATCCGGCTAAAAGAAAAAAAACCGGACCTGCGGGTCGTGATTCTCTACCGGGACATCCGCACCTTTGGCCAGCGGGAGGCCCTGTATCAAAAAGCCAGGGAGATGGGGGTTCTCTTCATCCGCTACAACGTGGCGGATAAGCCCGTGGTGGCGGCCGATGCGGACGGTGGGCTTCTGATCACGGTACTGGACCCGGTTCTGAATCGCCGTCTTCAGATTCCGGTGGATTATCTGAATCTGGCCACCGCTATTGTCCCCACCGAAGGGCAAAAACAGATCGCCCAGATGTTGAAGGTGCCGCTCAATGATGACGGATTTTATCTGGAAGCCCATGTCAAGCTGAGGCCCGTGGATTTTTCAACGGACGGTGTTTTTGTCTGCGGGCTGGCCCATTATCCCAAGCCGATCGAGGAATCCGTGGCCCAGGGCCAGGCCGCCGCCTCCCGCGCGGCCGGTCTTTTGGTCAAGGAAGCCATCGATATCGCCCCCATTGTCTCGGTCGTGGATGAAGCCTTATGCATCGGCTGCGGCCTGTGCGAGGCGTCCTGTTCCTTTGGCGCGATCCGGCTGAAAAAAGTCACCGGCAAGGGGTATCGCGCGGAAAATATCTCGGCCCTTTGCAAGGGCTGCGGGGTCTGCGCCGCAGCCTGTCCGCAGCAGGCCATCGACATGAAACATTTCCGGGAGAAACAGATTCTGGCCGCTTTATGCGCCGGGGCTACAGCCTGACAAGGAGAAAAGCAGAACATGGAAACATCGTTTCAGCCCAAAATACTGGCATTTTTATGCAACTGGTGCGCTTACGCGGGCGCGGATCTGGCCGGCGTGTCGCGGCTTCAATATCCGCCCAATATCCGGGTCATTCGAACCATGTGTTCGGGACGGGTGGATCCGCTGTTTGTCATTCGCGGACTCAAGGAAGGATTCGACGGCGTCTTTATCGGCGGCTGTCACATCGGGGACTGTCATTATCAGGACGGCAATGTCTATACGCTCAGGCGAATGGACATGCTGGCAAATCTTCTGGATATCTCGGGGATCGGACGGGACCGGATACGTCTGGTGTGGGCCAGTGCGGCGGAAGCCCAGCCCTATGCCGACAGCGTGACGGATTTTACGGCATCCATTACCGGATTGGGGCCGATGGCGCCGGAGCGTCATGCCCTGGCCCTGGCCGGCCTGGCCAGATCCCTGGCAACAACCCGTCTTCGCTGGCTGGTCGGCATCGACCGACAGGTGACCGAACGGGACAACGTCTATCATGAAAAAACAGACCCGGCCCATTTTCAGCGGGTGATTCAGGAGGCTGTGGAAACGGAATATCAAAAGGCCATGATACAGGAAATCATTTCCCAGGCGCCGGCCACGGTCCGGGAACTGTCGGAGAAAACCGGCCTTCCGGTGTATGCCGTATCGCTGCGGCTCAACGACCTGGAACGAAACTCCCAGGTCGAACTGAGCGGACATGAGGGAAGATCGCCACTCTTTGCCACCGCCGCTGCATGCTGACGGATGAATGCCTTCAGGATAAACACAACTCATTAGAGGAACCATCATGAACCTTCAAAAAGCAACCGAAAAGGTCGGCAGCGTCATGGTCGTTGGCGCCGGTGTCGCCGGCATTCAGGCATCTCTGGATATGGCCAACGCCGGATATTATGTCCATCTCGTGGATAATTCCACGAGCGTGGGCGGACTGATGGCCCAACTGGACAAGACGTTTCCGACCAACGACTGCGCCATGTGCGTCATATCTCCGTTTCTGGTCGAGGTCGGCCGGCATCTGAACATCAATATCATTTCCAATAGCGAAGTGGAATCTCTGGAAGGCCAGGCCGGAGCCTTTCAAGCGACCGTTCGCAACGATCCGCGTTACATCGATATCGAAAAATGCACGGCCTGCGGCCAGTGCCGTCAGGTCTGTCCGGTAACGGCCATCAATGAATTCGATTGCGGCCTGGATCTTCGAAAAGCAACCTATATCAAATATCCCCAGGCAGTTCCGCTGGCGTATGCCATTGACCGCGGCGCCTGCATCGGGTGCGGCCTCTGCGAAAAAGCCTGCCTGGCGGAGGCCATCTCATACGGGGATAGCCCCCGCAGAACCGTTCTGGACGTGGGGGCCGTGATCCTGGCCATGGGCAATTCCGTGTATGACCCATCGAATCTGGATACCCTGGCCTATGGCCGCCATCCCAATATCGTCACCAGCCTGGAGTTTGAACGGATTTTAAGCGCATCCGGGCCATACAAAGGCCATTTGATGCGGCCATTTGATCGTGAAATTCCGGAGAAAATCGCCTGGCTGCAATGCGTGGGTTCCCGGGACATCAACCGGGCTTGTCACGGTTACTGCTCTTCCGTGTGCTGCATGTACGCCATCAAACAGACCATGATCGCCAAGGAACACGCTTCCACGCCGCTGGATACCGCAGTTTTCTATATGGACATGCGAACCTACGGCAAGGACTTTGACAAATATTATACCCGTGCCAAGGACGAGAAAAACGTGCGGTTTATTCGGTCCCGGATTCACACCATCGAACCGATGAAAAACGGGGACCTGAACGTTCGCTATATCCTGGAATCAGGCGATGTTCAGGAAGAAACCTTCAACATGGTGGTGCTGTCCGTGGGGCTGTCTCCGCCGCAGTCGGCCATTGACCTGGCGGGCAGGCTGGGAATCGATCTCAATGTCTATAACTATGCCCAGACCGCGGATATCCATCCGGTCAGCACCAGTCGGGAAGGGGTCTATGTCTGCGGCGCATTTCAAGGTCCCAAGGACATCCCCCAGTCTGTCATGGAAGCCTCGGCCGCGGCGGCCGAAGCCACGGAGGCCCTGTCCGAGGTCAGATGGAGCCGGACCCTGGTCAGGGATTTGCCTATAGAGACCGATTTCACAGGTCAGGAACCCCGTATCGGTGTCTTTATCTGCAACTGCGGCATCAATATCGGCGGCGTCGCGGATGTGCCGGCCATCCGCGAATATGCCCGGACCCTGCCTTATGTGATCCATGTGGAGGACAATCTCTTTACCTGCTCCCAGGATACCCAGGAAAAAATCAAACAGGTTCTGGTTGAAAAAGGCATCAACCGGGTGGTGGTGGCGTCCTGCTCGCCCCGGACCCACGAGCCGCTGTTTCAGGAAACCCTTCGGGAAGCAGGCCTGAACAAGTATCTCTTTGAAATGGCCAATATCCGGGACCAGAACACCTGGGTGCACATGGCAAGCCCGGTCAAGGCCACGGCCAAGGCCAAGGATCTGGTGCGCATGGCCGTTGCCAAGGCAGCCTACATCGAGCCGCTCCCGCAGGTCATGCTCAATGTCACCAATTCCGTTCTGATTGTTGGCGGCGGCGCTGCCGGCCTGGAAGCGGCCCTTGGCGTGGCCCGGCAGGGATATCAGGCCTGGCTTGTCGAGCGAAGCAATCAGTTGGGCGGCATGGCGCGTCAGTTGAAATCCACCTGGCAGGGAGAGCCGGTCGCGCCTTATTTGAATGACTTGATTGCATCGGTTCAAAACCATGAACGCATTAAAATTTTCATGGAAACCAATGTCGTGCACGTTACCGGAACCATCGGCAATTTTTCGACCACGCTGGTTACCCAAAACGGCGACGGAAAGGATCATTCCACGGTCATCACGCATGGCGCGGCCATTCTGGCCACCGGCGGCCATGAATACATCCCCACTGAATTCCAGCATGGTGCCCATCCGGCGGTTTTGACCCATCTGGAGTTTGATGTCGCGGCCACGGATCGGGACAGCCGGCTGCTGTCCGCCAAACTGGCCGTGTTCATTCAGTGCGTGGGGTCCAGGTCTCCGGAGCGGCCCTATTGCAGCCGGGTCTGCTGCACGCATAGTCTGAAAAGCGCGTTATGGCTCAAAGCCATTCAGCCGGACATGCAGATATTTATCCTCTACCGGGATATCCGCTCCTATGGATTCCGGGAATCTTTGTATCAAAAAGCCCGTGAAGTCGGGATCCAGTTTGTCCGGTATGATCCGGAAAATCCGCCGGTGGTAACGGTGGAGCCTGGCGATCCACTGGTATCGGACTGGGGCCAATTGTCGTTGACCGTGACGGACCACATCCTGCAGCGGCCCATGACCATGAATCCGGATCTTGTGGTGCTGGCTTCGGCCATTCTTCCCAATGAAAACAAGAAATTCTTTGAAGCGTTCAAGGTACCGACCAATGCGGAAGGATTTCTGGTGGAAGCGCACGCCAAGCTCAGACCCGTTGATTTTGCCTCCGAAGGGCTGTTTCTGGCAGGGCTGGCCCATTATCCCAAAACCCTGGATGAAAGCATTGCCCAGGCCAAGGCTGCGGTGTCCCGAACCATGAACATCGTGTCCAAAACCGCCATCATGGTGGGAAGCGTCATTGCAGTCGTTAATCCGGAACGTTGCGCGGTGTGCCTGACCTGTGTGCGGACCTGTCCTTACGGCATTCCCCACATCGATCCGGCAAAAGGCCATGCCGTCATCGAAGCGGTGGAATGTCATGGTTGCGGTGTGTGCGCATCCGAATGTCCCGGTAAAGCCATTACCCTGAAACATTTTACGGACGAGCAGATCAATGCCAAAACCGATGCGCTGTTCCAGGTGGGATAAGGGGCTGGATCAATAGCCGCTCATTCTCGTGAAATTATTTTTAACCACGGAATACGCGGAAAAATTTCATGCCTGGGGCCGGAGTGCCATGGCCATTTACTATTATAACCGGGAGAAAATTATATGTCTGACGTATTTGAGCCGACGATTATCGCGTTTTGTTGTAAATACTGTGCTTATGCAGCCGCGGATCTGGCAGGGTCCATGCGGCTGTCCTATCCCCCCAACATCAAGATCAGCCAGGTTCCCTGCACCGGCCGGGTGGACATCGTCCATCTGTTGAAGGCCATCGAGGATGGCACGGACGGGGTATATGTGGCCGGGTGCATGGAAGGGGACTGCCATTTTGTTTCCGGAAACCTGAAAGCCCGGAAACGGGTGGAATATGTCAAAAAAACGCTGACGGAACTGGGAATTGAACCCGAACGCGTGGAAATGTTCAATCTCAGCTCGGCCATGGGGCCGCGGTTTGCGGAAATCGCGATCGACATGACGGATCGGATCCGGAAACTGGGTCCCAGCCCTGTTCGCCGACAACCCGCAGCCGAGGCTGCAACGGAATAGAAGGAAGGTGAACGATGATTGTTGCGGATCGAAAATCTCTTTCCGAGATTCAGGATATGGTTAAAAACTGCCGGAAAATCCTTCTGGTCGGATGCAAAGGCTGCGTGACCGTCTGCAATGTCGGCGGGCTCAAGGAAGTGCAGATTCTGGCGGCCACACTCAGAATCGCGGCAAAAATGGCGGATCGCCCCCTGATTGTGGAGGAAACGGTGCTGGAAAGGCAGTGCGACCCCGAATACGTGGCAATCCTGAAACCGGTGGTGGACAATTATGATGCGGTGGTGTCCATGGCCTGTGGCGTGGGGCCCCAGTTTCTGGCCGAGGCATATCCCAGCCAGCGGTTTTTTCCGGCGGTCAATACCACGTTCTTTGGCGGGGCCGTGGCCCACGGCATCTGGGAAGAACGCTGCGCCGGATGCGGAACCTGCGTCATCCATCATTTTGACGGCATGTGCCCGGTGGCCCGGTGCTCCAAGAGTCTGCTAAACGGCCCCTGCGGCGGATCGGATCACGGCAAATGCGAAATTTCAAAAAATATCAACTGTATATGGGACATGATTGTGCGAAAGAAAGTGGAACTGGGAAGGCTGGATGACCTTCTGAACATCATACCGGCCAAAAATTGGCAAACAGCCAGAGATGGCGGTCCCCGGCAGAGCAGAAGGGAGGAATTGATCCAAAATGGATGATCTCAAATCAGGCAGTAATCTTGAAAAAGTGCTGAAGGCCGGTCATTTCGCCCTGACCGGCGAATGCGGCCCGCCCAAGGGCGCAAACATCGCGCATCTCAAGGAAAAATTCGCTCATTTGAAAGGAATGGTGGATGCGGTGAATCTGACCGACAACCAGACCGCCGTGGTCCGGTTGTCCAGTTGGGCCGCATCCGCCGTTATGGTTCAGGAAGGGCTGGAACCCAATTTTCAGATGGTGTGCCGGGACAGAAACCGGCTGGCCATCCAGTCGGACATTCTTGGCGTCTATGCGCTGGGCGTCCGTAACATGCTGTGCCTGTCCGGCGACCACCAGAAATTCGGCAATCATCCCGCGGCCAAAAATGTCTATGACATCGATTCCATGCAGCTCATTTCCCTGGTGAAAAAAATGCGGGATGAAGGCAAATTCATGAACGACGACGCCATTGACGTGCCGCCCCGGCTCTTTGTCGGCGCGGCGGCCAATCCCTTTGCCGAGCCCTTTGATTTCCGGGTGTACCGGATGGCCAAGAAAATCGCCGCGGGCGCGGATTTCATTCAGACTCAGTGCATTTACAACATGGACCGGTTCCGGACATTCATGAAACAGGCCGTGGACATGGGTTTGACCGAAAAATGCCATATCCTGGCCGGCGTCACGCCCATGAAAACCGTCGGTATGGCCAACTATATGTCCAAATCCGTGCCGGGGATGGAAGTGCCCGAATCCCTGATCAAGCGGCTTAAAGGTGCCGAAAAGGGAAAGGTAGCAGAAGAAGGCATCAAGTTCTGCCTGGAGCAGATTGAAGAATTCAAGACCATGAAAGGGATTGCCGGTGTTCATCTCATGGCCATCGAATGGGAGCACCGGGTTCCGGAAATCGCGGAGCGGGCCGGTCTGCTGCCGCGTCCCGTGATAGCCTGATCAAATATTAACCTGAAATTATGGAGAAGACATGACAACGTGGGAACCCAACATTACCGCATTTCTGTGTAACTGGTGTACATACGGCGCTGCCGATCTGGCTGGAGTCAGCCGATTGGAACATCCCCCCAACATCCGTATTATCAAGCTTCCATGCAGCGGACGGGTCAGCCCCAAGTTCATTTTGTCGGCTTTTCGCCAGGGGGCCGACGGCGTATGGGTTTCCGGTTGTCATCCCGGCGACTGCCACTACATCGAGGGCAATTTCTATGCGCGCCGCAAATTCGCGTTGTTCAAGAGCCTGATTGAACACATGGGCATAGAGCCCGGAAGACTGCAATTTTCCTGGATATCCTCTGCCGAAGCTACAAAATTTGTCGATGTGGCCACAAACGTTATCGAAACGGTCCGGAGCCTTGGCCCTTCCCGGCAGTTTGTGAAAAAGGCAATGGAGCCACATTATGAATTCCAGGAAGCCATTTTAAAAACAGGCTGAAGGTTAAAGGCTGATCACTTTCTTGCAAAGGAATTTCAATGAATACAGATTGTGTTGGCGCGGTGATGGTGGTGGGAGGCGGCGTTGCAGGTATCCAGGCTTCCCTTGACTTGGCGGATTCCGGGTATCTTGTTTACCTGGTGGAAAAAACACCGGCTATCGGCGGTGTGATGGGGCAGCTTGACAAAACCTTTCCGACAACGGACTGTTCCATGTGTATTTTATCCCCTTACCTGGTGGCGGCCGGTCGCCATCCGAACATCAAGCTGATCACCTATGCACAGGTCGAATCTGTTACGGGAGAGCCGGGCCGTTTTACCGTAAAGGTCAAAAAAACGGCCAGCTCGATCATTTCGGAGCGGTGCACCGGCTGCCGCGCCTGTCTGGATGCCTGCCCGGTGACATGCACTGCCGCCTGATGATTATTGAACACAAATGGCAACCTGGAAAGTCAATATGATTGCGTTTTTGTGTAATTGGTGTACATTATGCGACTATCAGCGGGGATCTATACGTTATCCGCCCCACAAGACATAGACACCATAACATGCAGAAACAGGATCTATGAAAACCCCGAAAGACCCGCATCCTCTCCGACTGACTGAAACGGTAAAAGGCGCCGGCTGAGCTTCCAAACTGCCTCCAGGGGACCTGGAGAAGGCGCTGTGCGGAATGGTTTTTCCAACAAATGCCAATGTGCTGGTCGGGCTGGACCGCGCGGATGACGCCGGTGTCTATAAAGTTTCCGATGACTTGGCGCTGATCCAGACCGTCGATTTTTTCACGCCGATTGTGGATGATCCGTATGCATTCGGTCAGATCGCTGCGGCCAACGCCCTGAGCGACATCTACGCCATGGGTGGTGTTCCGAAAACCGCCATGAATCTGGTGGCTTTTCCTTTAAAGACAATGGATATTTCCGTGCTCCGGCAGATCATTCAGGGTGGCCTGGACAAAATGACCGAAGCCGGGGTGGTCCTGATCGGCGG
>Ga0268283_1000745_pt1 | contig 18526 bp, 32 predicted proteins | sample saktaG_13_FD_190140 | JGI IMG/M metagenome (GOLD analysis project Ga0268283, IMG submission 190140) | Saline water microbial communities from Sakinaw Lake, British Columbia, Canada - sak_2013_06_06_36m | ecosystem: Environmental > Aquatic > Non-marine Saline and Alkaline > Saline ... | reverse complement strand
ACAACCGGAAATCTCATCAATTCTCGATCAACCTGGTCTACATACTCGAATAGACATCGATACATACATTCGGTCCACTCACTAGTCCCGAACTCACCCTTGGTACCAGCCCAACTCACTCCTTTGGTATGCGCATAAAAGAAACACTCATCAGATTCTTCCGAAGCAATCATGGGTAATGCCGGCACGATAGTCTGAGTCTCTCCGTTCGTTTGATTTAGATTCAACAGGAGTTGGTCAATTCTGAAATCTCCAAACTGGTCTAGAACTTCCTTTACACTGTCCATTCCGACACCAGTCACTATTCCTATTACCCTCTTACCATTTATCGCCTTATCTCCAAATGCTTTCAACAAGTCTATATTTCGCTTCCAGATATGTCTTCCAGACGACATAGGGGCTACATGATAAATCAGATTTCTTCGACTAATTTTATTGATCGGTGGGGTATTCGTGCTACCATCCCATATATGCTTTAATACAGCATGAGTATGCTCCCTGTAAACCATCCTAAATCCATCATCCCATTGGACGTATAGATGTTTTGGTACATTTTTATTTGGGTCTACTCCAAATACGTAGTTACATACATAGAAACTCCGACAACCCAATCCGACGATCCTTTTTATAACGTCTGTCACATCTACGAAGTCGCCGTCTTTTGTTCCGTATAGTGCTTTGACTATCGTTCTTTCTTTCATAGTGATACGATCCAAGCGATAAACAGGATGTGAAGGATGTTGTCGGTGACGATCACCGACCATGGACCACAAGGCGGCTCTATAAACGGTCCACTACCCTTCACCCGCATAAACCAAGTAACGAAGCTCCATCTGTCCTGTAAGAAGTGCTGTAGCCCTATCAGAGCCAGTTTCCACCATACCAACGGTGTGAATAGAAACGGGATCAAATACATCAGGATGTGAACGAGACAAATCCAAGACGACCGCTTCTTCTCGGTAGCCATCCAGTCCGTTTGAAGGATATAGTCGCCAATCAGATGTGCAAGATAAACACTCATTTATATACTCCATGACGAATTGATATGACAAAAGAATCTCTGTTCGTCATATATGCCGATTAACTCCAAAACTTACTGCACTTAGAACACTGAAGTCCTTGATGATTGACTAGACATCTAGGGTCTCCATCTGGACAAGGAACTGAACCTCTGGTCATCTCTCCACCACATGACGGACAAGTAACACCGGAAGCTGGCTCCCGCTTAGAAGCTGCCCACTTCGGCACCTTGATCTCACGAAGAGTGCTCTGATTCCATGAACTGTCGACGATCTTACGAGGCATATATCACTCCTTCTATCTCTGCTCGATATCTAAAAATTTTACCGGATTGACACACATCAAACTATCCAAATCATCCTCTCCCATCTGATTTATAAATGAATCCAGATAGGAATTCATGTCAAATTTAGTCTCTGTAAGATAGAAAACATCGAAGTCGCTTCCATACAAAGTTCTCCGAATAACGAGAGGATTATGCCCATACTTACGAATGAACTTTGGTAAATCTCCCGGAGAACTATAACATGCCAAATCAGAATAGACATTTGGAAAGTCATGCATCAATGACAGAATTGATTCCGACCATGCATCGTTTCCGATTCCCCAGTGTGCGAAGTCTATTTTCAGATTGGGGAACTTCATCAAGATGGGTCTGAAATTTTCCGGATTGGAGAACTCACCTGAATTCGTTCCGAATGGTGGGAATCCACCCGCACCAGCATGAGATGTGATGGGAATACCATTCGCCTCACAATAGGCATAGAGGTCTCTCATATTACCTGACTGCGGATGATACCCCAAACGAGGGTATAGCTTGACTCCGTAGAACCCGCCCTTCTTCCTTGTCACGATCTTGCCATCAAGCACCGCATTGACGATGCCAGGCCGTCTAGGATCAATAGGAAAGAATGGAAAGCAATTCCCATGAGCTGATAACTTCTTAAGAGCATCAATCTGCTTCTGTAGACCAGAATTTATGAAAAGAGACTTATTCTCTACTCCAGACATCTCTCCATATTTCAAAGGAGAGGTGAAGAGGTATTGAATATCCATTGCAAGCGGGATCGTCGCAGGAGTATCTTTTGGAAAACGATCCTTGATCGATTTACAGACGAATTGATTGTTCCGACCTTCTGATTGGATCATACTGAGAACGGTCTCTACGATCCAACTAAACCATGAAGCCTTTACCACTTCGGGTTTAGCCATCATTCTGGTGGCGTCAGCCAGAATTCTACCATTGAAAACATGACAGTGAGCATCGAATCTCAGCATGGTTAATCCTCCTATTCGTCCGAAATATCAATCTGTTTTTGAGACTTCAAATCTTCCCTTTCTTTATCGAAAAACCCCATGCCGTCCAATACATCATACGCATCTGTATGGATTTTCTTTGCATAATCATATTCCGCTTCCGCTGCGAGAAGCGCCGCAGTTGCAACTCGAACTGCTGATTGTGCTGCACTTAGTATAGCCTCACGAGCGGACCATATAGTATAAGCCTTCAGCGTTTCTTTGTCCATACTATCCTTTCACTGATTTGAAATATAACACCGCTCTAAATAGTCCTTGGCATCTCTAAGATGGTATGCGCTGTGAAATCCAAAAGACCTCGACATCACTTCAATATCTGTGGAAAATTTTCGAGCTAATATTGCCGGACAAAACTTAGCCCCCTTATCCTCTATTTCCTTTCTCTTCTCGACACACAGGAACATGTCTTCGTCTTCGCTTGTTGGTCCGCCTCTTGATAGTCCATCACAGATTGATAAAAACTTTTTCGAGCGAAGAGAAAACCCTCCATTACCTGAAATCCACTCTTGTCCTGGAACACTAAATGGGTTTTCCCATTTGGGATTATGTGTTTTTAAAACAGCGGCTACTCTTCTCCACCAATCTCCGTGTGGTGCTCCAATATAGTCCCATTTCATAAACTCTTCTGTCCATAACTGAGGATTTATAATGAATCCATCCCACTGCCATACCAACAAGTATTGAGACTGACAGAGACTGTTAAATCCGTGAACACACATGTCTGAATACCATGCTCTCAACATGTGGCGAGGTGGCACTTGCCCGCAATTAATCCAAGTCATTCCTTCGATGTTTGGATCAACATCGGATATGATAACTTCTCTATCAAAACAAAACCATTTCCTATGCCATTCAGCAATCCTCTGAATTCGACCCATCATCTCTGGACGAGTCTCAAAAACTACAGTGGTAATAGGAAGATAGACTTGTTTCTTCATAGAGACTACAAATCTATCCATATTCCCTAAAGGCTCTATGTGTTCACGAACCCTCATTCCACTAACCAAGATTAAATCCTCTTTCACCCTTAGTATCCAACATGCCTTTGACAACTTCCTGTTGATACTTGTGGAAGTCATCACCACAATCCTTCTTTTGCGCCTTCCAGAAATGTTCTGCGATCAATGCCAGAACCACGGCATCAGCCTCATCATCATTGGCCGTCTCAATCCCGTATCTCTTATAAACCTCTCGAACGATTAAGTCTTTCTGTCCAACACCCTTTCCGGTGATCCACTTCTTCAATGATGTTGGAGCAACGATCATAAACGCCTTACCACGCTCATAAAGAGCGATCCGAACGGTCGCCGCCAACATAGCCAGTCGGGTCCCACTTCCAGCATGAGGTCCTGAAAAGAAATCCTCGGCACAAATCATTGATACATCAGCCGGAATTTTCAACAAGATTTCATTCCGAATATGAATCATGCGAGCTAGATCATTTGAGAAATCATGTGGACCAGTCTTGATTGATCCAAACTGAATATTGCTTCCACATTTAAATGACCATCCCGTAGAGGTCAACGAAAGATCAAGACCAACGAAAGACTGACCGGCAACATACTTCTCTTGTTCTTCTGACATATTCAACTCCTACTTTCCTTCTTGTTCGACAGACGGGATGTCTTCTTCAATTCGAGGATACCTTGCGTTTTCAACATCCCTGCCTTGACGAGACAATTCCTGATTTAAGATGGCTGGAAAGATGAAATAGGACTCATCCTTACAGGCGGCGTCGGCCTTCTTCTCGTCATCGAAGACTCCCTGAAATGCCCAAACACTTCCAGTATCTTCCCACTCACCAATGAGTTTTCCACATATCCATAGCTGATTCATATCATCTCCTTTTTGCATTTTTCAACCGATACCTCGCATTGCCATTCTTCATAGGACACTGCTTCTCATACGGACACCAAGGACACAATCCAGAAGGCTTGCCCTCCGGGTCCTTACATGCACGAATCTCATCTACTATACTCGCAAGACGAACAATGTCATTGTCTGCATCTTGGGAAGTTAGTATAACCCTCTGAACCTGGTGACGCAACACCCAAAATGAAACTGTGGCAGTCCCTGTTATGTCCGGCCTAAGACGCCTTGCGCCGATATTGTAAATTCGAGCCTGCCAGTTATCACTTAGCTCGTCCGGCTCAAATGCGTTCTTCTGTGTCTTGAGATCAATGATGTCCATGTCAGGAGTCATCACATCCAGACGATCAATATACCCCGTCACCTTCATACCATCAGGAAGTGGAAACTCGATCTTGATTTCACAACCGACTGTCCTATGAATGTTCCTGAAATATCCCCACCGAACCGCATTGGCAACCAATTCATCAATCACCGGAAGAAGCTGCCTCTCGACCTTATGCTGAGCTACCGACTCATCTTTCCAGAACATCGGATCATGCCTAGCTGGATCACTATCTGGGATCATCCTCTGATTTGTCGCCGACTCCATCATATCGTGGAGACAGCTACCGAGCAGGGTATTGGGGTGAGGAGGTGGCTCGGGGAGCTTTAAAACGTACACGGCAAAAAATTTCAAAGGACATTGTTTGTATGTCTTGACCGCCGATGCCGATATGTGGTCTACTTCCATAAGTCATTTGTCCAGAAAATCAGGGCAGACCGTCTTCATCATGCCCGGAATCTAAGACGGGGCGTGCCACTGGAGCCACTCTAGGAGCCATTCTTGGCCTCTCTGGTGCCGGGATGGGTGTTGACACCTCTTGGGGCTTCGGAACGATAACCGTGCCCTCCCGCATACCCAGGATGATCTCTGCATTCGTCAATGCGATGCCCGATTCATCCTTCAGTCTGGTAATGAAAGCAGGAAGATCGTTAATAGTGCAGTCAAAATCGGTCTTACACTTCGTCTCAAGGTCCTTCATCTGATTCTGAAGTGCCCCAAGCTCACCCGTTATCCGGCTTTTCTCCCTTGACAGCTCCTCTGCCTTTACCCTTGCCTTTTGGAGCCGCTGCATCTGCTGCTGCACATCCTGATCCTGTTTCTGATCTGCCATCTTTACCTTCTTTCTTCGGGTAATCCCCGAACATTGTTCCCGCCAACATTCCTTTTAGAAACTTTCCTGACACACTTCTAAGCTCTCCCTTTGTTCCCATCATGCATTCTTCGCTCCTGCACGGACAGGGACTGACAAAGTCTTCAACGTCTGATTTTGAGAATCCATCACCTTCCTTGATGTATTGTACTCCCGGACACGGCATTCTTTTGTTCTCGCAGAATAAAACATGGAAAGGGACATACTCGAAAGGCTCGAAATCCATCGGCATAAAACTGCCAATATCTGATTTCATGATCCGAGTGATCTTGCTATCAGAACCTTTTACGAGAATCATAGATGGACGGTCATCGACCAACAACCCCTCGACAATTCCCATAGCCCGTGTGGCTACCTTGATCTTGTGCCCGATAAACTCTCTGATATTCGTAACGCGCTTTTGGCACGCCCTCCGATTCCTGCTTCGTCCAGCCTCAAGCAACAAGAACTTGATTTATTTGGCCGTCCACAGGCATTGCATCCCGACTATCCAAAGGAAATATTGCACATCCTCTTGGCTTCCGACTTGCTTATTTTACCATCATTATAAGCATCAAAGGCATTGTCACGTATTCTGCTTTGAATGAGTTCCCTATCGTTGGGAATCTCACCATCAATCAGATCAACAAGGACATCAGTTACAGGTTTGGCTCTTGGTACTGCTAATAATGACCTACGCATTATTGCCAACGCCTGTTCTCCTTCGCCTCTATTAACCATATCCATCAAATCCTGATTGATTTTTGCCATCTGTTCTTTATTCATCGTTTCGCCTCTTGCCTGTGATTTTGAATCAATAGACGAACATCTTGATTCGTTTTGGCATAGTCATAAACAATCAGAATCAGACCCACAATCACCACCGCCATCCAAATGAGTTGAAGAACAGTCTGAATCCGCTCCTTCGTGTTACTCCCCATCCTTTCCCATCTCTGAGATAATGTCATATTGCTCCTGTTTATTATAACGAATCAATTGATGTATAGAACATCATCCAATTCAAATTTTGGCGGATGGAAAAAATCTGTCGGAGGTTTGCCCACCCTCAGATCTACACACATCGGTCCACTATTCCCTTCCAAATTCGTTTCCCAGTCTATGATATGATCCTCTTTGCCAAAAGTCATATTGGGATCGATGGGCGTATCGTCAATTATTTTACGAAGCTGTTCTAAAGTTTGCTCCTTACCCATAAATGGCCTTTCGCACATTAGCCATCTTCTTCGCCTTATCCTCTACCGACTCTTTTCCCCGCACCTTACTTCGTGATTTGGAGAAAGCCGACACGATGGCCGAACGACTCTTTATAAGCTCACCCTGAATAGACACCACCAATTCCGCCATGCGGATCGCCTCTACCGCACTTTGCTTCATAGTAGATTTACCATCCATCCCAATAAAGAAGTCCTCTGGTCCAATTTCGATTGCATTGATTTTTCTCATAGTCTTACCGTTCCTTTCTATTACAACATGATCTCCGCCATGCAAATCGTATCGTTGTGAGCACCACCATGAGCGACTAGCATAATCTCCTCGATCTTCCACCCCTTGCCCATTCCAGCACTATTCCAGCCAAAGGAAAGACAATTGGCACCAGGCTCTGCCATTGCTTTCATCAAGTCTCTGCATTCCTTTATCAACCTGGCATTCTGCGTGTCCACCATTCCAGCCTTCATGCCTGCTGAGGCGTAGCATTCAGAAATCTGACGAGGGCTATACGGAGGATCGAAAATAAGCAAGTCGGCTCGAACTCCTTGGTCCACCAACATCTTGAGAAACAACCGTGCCTCCATGTGATGCTCTGCTTCTGTGGCCGGATTCAAGTCGTTGGTGAATGTCGCCCATCTCTTGTTCCTAGCAAACGGATCAACAGACACCTTCGATTTTATGAGGTATTTTTGCACAAAATTGCCGATGACCGGAATGGAAAACGTATCCCCATTCGGCATCGCCCATTCACGAGTAAAACGAGACAGTAAGTCCATTACGATATCACTCCATTCAATTCCCGTATCCCGGTGATACTAGATTGTTTATTCTCGCCTGTCTCGTCGTCTCTGCCTTGACACTCACACCACTAAGTCTGTGAAGCGTCTCCTGAGCCTCTCTGAGTTGCTTCTCAGCCTTCTGCTGCTCCCATTCAGCATGTCGCCTTGCACTCTCAGCCTCTGCCTTGGCCTTGCGATCCTGAGACTTCTTCACCCGTTTATCTTCATTGAGAACGACCACCTCTGTCACACGCAATTCGACGAGTTCCGGGACTCCAAACTCAGGCCAGTTATTTGCAAAGAACGTCACCCGAGCACGAGCAGGACCCGGCTTCGGATAAATCCTTGCCTTCTTCAATGAATCAACCCATGTATCTCCAGACCCTCCATAGCCCTTCGCCCGGAAATACTCACCGTCCTTGTTACGAACAGCATACACAGTCATCAATGGTTCAATCACGCTATCACCCCTTCCATACATTCCTTCGAGACGGGCTTCAAAGTCAACGGACAAGTCTTGATCGAAGCGAGAAGGTCATCCCGCTCCTTCTCTGCATCTTTGAGCAACCTGTCATGATCTGTGATCCTATCCTTCAAGCCGGCCAGACTAGCCATCTTCTGCTGAGCTTCCCAAAGCAATGACTCCGCATCACTACGCCTAGTTACAGCATCCTGAGCCTTAACCATCTCCACACTAGATTTCAAAGCCTCAACGATTTTGCGATCCCTGTCCTGTTTCACTACCACGTCCTGACTTGCCGACTTCCACCGCCCATAGAGGTCCGTGGCATTCACCAGAACCCTGCTAGCAGTATCCGACTCATTGAGAAAACAAGCCGCCTGCTGAACATCCGGCATCCCAGCCAATGTCTTATTTATCCCAGCCAGACGACCATTGGCTACAGAACCGTCACGATGAAGAGTTTCCGCTGACACAGCACGAACTGTCAATTCGTCTGCTCTTGAAAGCTCTTGAAGAGCAAGAGCCGTATTCGGAATCTCCGACTCACGACGATTCAGATCACTTATTTGTTGTGAAACCGAACTCACATTGCTCACTAAATCATTGCCTTCATCCATCAACGAAAGCATCATCGCACTGTCCTTCAATTCCTGATCTGCCTTGGTTAAGACATCTTCCTCTTCCTTCAAAATGGCCTCTGGATGAAGTTGTCCCCTGACGACTTCCATCTGCTTCTCAATCACCTTTATCTCACGCCCAAATCGAGTATTGTCAAGACTGACATCCTTGATGATGCCTTCAATCCCCGACAAGCCGGAAATCTCATCCACGATCTGTGCCCGCATCGAACCAGTGGCATCCTTGTCTCCGACTCCTGCAAGCATGAAGTGGGATTCAAGCTGATCCATGATATTGACCGGAACCTTGACATCTCCCAAGGTCACGATGTTTAATCCGATGATCTCCGCCACTTCTGGAATGATATTGACGCCGACCTTGTCGAAATACTGAGTCGGCTGTCCAGTCTTTGTGACTTCCCAAGCGTTGTGTTTCGGTCCTCTTGTTACTTTTACCCTACCCTTGTCGGTATCCACTTGAACAACACAATGAGTAGCTCCCGTGCGGACAGAACGAGGATTGAAGTCGTTATAGGCAACCAGCTTAAGCGCCCTTGCACTAATGCTGGTCTTACCACTGTTTGAATCACCAAGAAGCAAATTCAATCCCGGAGATAAATCCTCAAGGACTGAATGCTCGTGCGACTCAAAATTCCAAACTTCAATTCTATGTATCATGGTTTTTCAACGCTTGAAAGACGCACGTAATCAGCCGCCAATATCTCTGCCAACAATCTTTTGGCATTCTCCGACATCGCAAAAGAAAAGTCGTGTGCGAGTTCTCTCCGTTCATTCGCCGTGCCTTTCTCAGCAATCCGGTTGGCAGCTTCGGTGAACAACGTCAGCATTTCAACCGGACTCATCGCAGTCGCCAATTCGTCAACATCCAGCTCTATCGTTTTAGTAATCGCAACCTTCACTGGTCAACCTCCTTTCGTCATAGACTCACGGACAATCGTCCGGCCTTTCTACTTCCTCGTCGATACCAAGAGCATTCATGGCTGCATCCCACGTATCTCCAAGATATAATGGACCTCCCGGAAGATAATCGCTTCCATGATTCGGTCCCTTATATTGAGCATAGTGAGTGAGACCATCATCCTCTAATCGAATGACGGTAAAACTATCGAGTTTCCATGTTCCATATGGACCATGGCGTGGTGAATCAAGAAGGACACAATACATCCCGCAGATTTTAACGACTTTGGTATTCATGCTCCATTATACTCCGAAATATCAATTCCTTGTAGGATCAGGCACCGGCTTATATCCCTTCGACAACATGATGATACACCCTTTCCACCCATTCCAAAAATTGATTCCTTGTCATTCTTCGTTTTGCATAATTGCACACAGAACAACATGTTACACAATTATCATTGCTATATCCCTTTGTATTATCAACCCGGTCTATCCCGTTGTAATGATACGCCGGACTATTTGGCTTACAACGCATATCGAGACTAGGACTAGACCCACAGTAATGACAATCGGCATCCGTCAATGCGAAGAACTCCTTCTCTGTTAGATCGAAAGACCTTCCCTTATTTTTCGCCTTACTACGATATTGTTTGAAAAGCTTATTCTTCCCAGAGCCGGCATTAGGCAAAACTTTCTTTTTCATTGAATCCCGATGTAGACATCCACAACTTTTCGTATTTCCGGTTCTCAGAGTAATCCCTGAAATCTCTTTGAGGTTCCCACACTCACACCTACAAAGCCATCTCAAATGACCCGACACAGAACGATCTTTCCCCTTTTCAATAACCGTCAATCGCCCAAAGACTTGTCCCGTAATATCGTCGAACACATTCCGTGCTTTCTCTTTTTGCAAACAACCACAACTTCGAGTGTTCCCAGTAATCAATGAATTCCGACTAACAACAATCTCTTTTCCACATACACACCGACACGACCAATATGTTTGACGATCTTTTCTATCAGTCATAAACCGCCTCAAAACGGTCAATCGAGTAAATGTTTGACCAACCATGTCTATTAGAATGTGTTTCATGCCGTCATAATACAATAAAAATTACATCGACGCAACCACCATTTTATATTGTTTATTTAGGCTGCAACTTATACCTTTCCTTTGTTGTCAACACTCCATAGATGTGGATACACCTCTATCATCTTGTTCACGTAGTTCATCACCTCTGAAACACTTAACCAAGATGGACTACTTGGAAGCATCTTGATGCTATTGAAAAATCGCTCCCGACTACCCTCACGAAACGCCTTCATCATATCTGGGTCCCAATTCTCTGGAGCCAAAGTGTTGAGGAACGAGAAAGTCTTGATCGTAATTGGTGCTGCTTCTGCCCTAACACGAAGTTTTTCAAAAATCGGTATTGACGCTGGCATACCTTGATTACATGCAGGTGGTGCCCATTGGGCGGCAAATGGTTGTGCTTTCACCGGCGGAGGAAAGGCTGAATTCCATACCGAAGCGGGTGTTGGTAGAGGATTGGGAAAAGAGACTAATCCATTATCGTCAGGATCAGCAGGATCAACTCGGTGATCATGTTTTTTACTAGGCTTAAAATCCTTGTTGACGAGCGAATACGGAACGACTGATGGAGTGAACTCGCCATTATACATCCACTTCTCGATTTCTTCGATGGCAAGAGCGATGCAGCACGACATGACATGACCCTCCTGATCGGATTCATCTTCCGTCAGTTTATCGATTAGCCGATTTAGATCATCTCTGACCTTTATGACTCTATCGGACGCCATCCTTCAATTTCTCCTCTACGAACCCGACACAGAAACTTGCGATCTTGCGAAGAGCCTCTTTACGCATCGACGGCGGAAACGAACCAAACGAGCATACCAGAGATGCCAGATCGGGCGACTCTGCGAGACACACCTCCGCATCCTGAATCTTGATGAACCGATCCCGATTCTCGTTCAGCTTCATCTTGAAACGAATGCGTTGTATGAAATTCCACTCTTTGATTGCTTCACCCTCTGTCCGATTGGGACTCGTCCTAGTTTGACACTCCTGACAGTGAATGACCATTTTTTTTATCTTCTGTTATTTCGATAATGGTCGGGAATTTCCCACAAAAACAGTCTGATATTTTTTCGTTTTCCATACCCTATTCTCCTTTAACTCGCTTTTTCGACGGCAGTGATATTCGTGATCATGAAATAGTCACTAGGACAAGTCTTGGGACCACGCTTGCGGAAATGATCTTCCTCAAGCAGGCTGTGAAGATGTCTGACCTGCTTAGGCAACTTGACATCAACATAACCAGTCAGACGACAGTCATCACACTTCCAATGGAACCTCAGATTGATTTGTTCGTCTTTCATTTGACCTCCTTTAGGAGTAGAAAGCCAATTCGCCACGTCGGAAGGCTTAACCATGCCGCTACTGGTAATCTTCCACTTTCCACGTTCAAACTCGTCAGGCGTTATTCCTTTGATCGTCCACGCCCAGGCACAACGCCTCTCTCCATGCTCGCTGTAGGCGATGACATTCCCACCTTTGCCGCAACGCCATCGCCACTTCGTTCCATCAACCACCAGAAGACGACCACGCCGAACAAAGCATTCGAGGATACCTTTTATTCTCTGTTCGTCTTTCATACTACTTCCTTCTTGGTTTGCACTCGAATTGAATTCCTAGCTGACCAAAGACCGCAACGAATACACTTGTCGCCTACAGCCATACCGCCACGGGACGGCCATACCATAAACTTCCAATCATGTTTACCGAACATGCAAAGTAATCGCTTGATCATTCTATCTTCCTTGTTAGACCTTGCAGACAGTCGCCGTGCCTGCATCGGTATCAATTTCGATGGTGACATATTCGCCCCATTTGATCCACGGCTTGCATTGCTCTTCGAGAAACTCGAAGTCCGTGGAGTCGACGGCATTTTTGATTGATTCATACACGCCGTCCGGGTCTTTGAGTGTGATTTTCAGTTTCATTTGATCTCCTTGCTCGGCTCGGAAATATCCATCCAGTGTGTGACTAGATGATTGGCATTTTCGATATCATCCACGGCGAAGCAGCCTGGTCCATGCTTCCACCACCCTATTTTGGGTTCAGGATAGTGTGGCCATCCACATTCTGGCCATACCACCCATACGAGAATCTTACGCTCACAGCCTGTTGGCTTTATTGCGGCATTATTCCAAGCCGAACTCCCTACTTGTGTTGCCTTCATTTGATCTCCCTTTGTAGGTCCACAAGTTACAGACGTATGGAACTTCTGAGCAGCATCGACTGCGTATGAGACGCCAAAGTCTGACTTATCCCCCGGAACGGCAAGAAATTGATTCTTTCCGATCTTGCGCAATCGATATTCGACACCGTATTTTACCCTATACTCGTCACGAATGAAATCGATCAGTTTGGCAATCTCGCTTCCACACCGATAGCCCCACTGTGATGCCTCACAACGAAAGTCTGCACGCCAATGATCAGAAACCTGTGGTTTCGATCTCATAGCTTAGTCTCCATTCTGTTGGCCAAAGTTTTCGCCTCAATCGCCCGTTCTGTCGGCTCGATCTTGGACAAACGACGAGTGAAGCACTCCCGCAGTGTCCCGAACCTGTCGAAAGCCTTGAATGTCTGAGCGTCTCCGGTCTCATATCCGATGTATTCGATCCCTGCATCGAAATATTCTTCCAGCCCTGCCACATCCGAGAATGTGAAATACCGTTCTTTCTGAGCATCACGAAGAATCATGACCAACTCTTCGGGAGTCACCTGCATCTCCGGCGGCACTTCCAGAAACTTCATCACCGGCACCGGCAAGAGAGATAAATCAATCGGCTTCCAATCCTGCTTCTTCATCTTGATCTTGATGAGATCACGAACCTTCTTCTTCGCCTCTTTCTCCGTTTTATACTTGAAGTCAGAACACGTCGCAATCATGCGACCATCATTTGTGATTCTCTTGCTGACCGCAGTGAAAATATCTCCTGACCGCTTCACAGCCGCCAGATAGAACTCGACCTTGTTGGTGTCCGATTTTCTTGTCAGAACGATATTCATAACGATACATTACCGAAACTCAATCAGAATAAGGCTAGATGTTCAATCTTTTTTGATTCAGTCTTGTCCCACCCACCCACGTTCTAACCTCTCGGTATCCGTATTTGACATAATGATCCCATCCAGATGTGATGAATCGTCGTCCACTCAATATCTCGGCTTTAACATCAGGATTCAACCTCAGATAATCCTCCTCGTTGAACCCTAATAATGCCTTCATCTTGTCTCGGATATGTCCGGTCCATCGACTGTCTGAGGCTACTGCCGCCGATGATGTGTTGGCGCTCCCTAACTGTCTCTGCATCTCGACAAGAAACTTAGGGACAACCTTCACATTGTAACCATGAAATAGGGCTCGCAACCAGAAGTCCCAGTCTTCAAATCTCTCCATCTTATCATCATAACCGCCGATCTCCACCCACATCTTTTTTGAAAACAACGAGCATGACAAGATTCGGTTACTTTTCCAGAATGACTCAAAATCAACATCCGAAACACCCCATACCCCATCAACAACACCGTCCTTGAAATATTTTCCGTTAGTCGCCACGATGGATCGAGGACCAGCCACAGCTATGACCTCTTCCAAGAAACTAGGACAAAGTTTATCATCAGCATCCAGACAGAAAATGTATTCTCCTGATGCACAGGCGATGCCCTTGTTTCGAGCATTAACATATCCTTTATTCGGGACGGAAAGCACGACTGCCCTGTCTTTATATTGCGACATGATCTCAACCGTATTATCCGTAGAACCGTAATCAACCAGAATCAACTCGAAATTTTGATTGGTCTGACTCAAAACACTTTGAATTGCACCCTGAAGATACTGTCCGTAATTGAAAGACGGAATGACGATGCTGACTATGGATACATTCTTGATTGCTGATTGTCTCATTTCATTCTGATCCTTGTCTACCAATACAACCTTCTTTTCAAAAGAGTCGTCCGCCAAGTAAGAAGCACAACAATAAGACGGAGACAGCGTTTTCTCTGGAGGGTTTTCGAATAGACAACGATTGAGATAACTCTCATCATGCCAGAGTGCCATGATGTTATTCTTCACATCGATGTCCGTCAATTCTACCAACCGTCTCAACATCTCGATAAAGCATTTCTTTTCTCCACCATAAAATGCTCCAGTATAATATACTCGACCAGCACCAATAGGAATAAACGCCGAAGACTCCATTCGCCTCTCGTATGAAAAATCAAAAGAAGAACTACCGTGAAATCCAGGGTGTTGAGTTGCCACAGTTTTACCAAATATCTCTGTGCCAACTGAACCAACAAATAGAGTGTCAGCATCTAGTGAAAACACATAATCACACTCATCGAATTTATCAGAATGATTGAGATAATTACGACACCGATTGACACTTGGATACGGCCACACAGAATGCGGAATATACACCTTCTCAAAACAACCAGTCTCATCGGAATCGGTGAACACGACCACCTTGAAATCAAAATCCTTACACCACTTGGCAATTGATTCGACAAGAGGCTTGATAAACTCGATATATCTACCTGTAGCCGTCACTAAGAAACAGACCTTCTTCCTTGATGAATTAAGATACCGAGAATGAAATGGATATGGACACCTAGATCGAATGATATTTTCACAAGCCAACGATCCCTGACAATAGTCAATACTGCTATCCGAATTCTCACGATTATACACATAGAGACAACTATCATAAAACAACCGACGATCAGCAGGAGTCATTTCTAGCATCGGAATCATCATTGCCTGATCGTAAGTAAAAAGAAAATAATTCCCGGCATTATCCCGAAAATCCTCGTCCCTGATAGCGTCGAACAAGAACTTTTTAAATGACCTTAACTGAGAACTCACCCACGGATGCCTACGGATGTCATTGTGTGTAAGGCACCCAGAGACTATCTCGTTGCTGCCGTCTGTCCTACGATACTTGCTCCACACCACATCATGCGTCTTATGCTTCTCCATCATCTCTGCAATCGCAGTCGGGCTATCCAGCCAATCATCTCCGTCAACTGTAAAGATAACCGAATCTGGATTTGAACAGTAGTCCCTGATCGCCACGACGAGATTCATCATAGCATATTGCCGTTGCTGATTCCTTATGAATACGACATCTTTCCTGCCGTCCAGAAGCTTTTGAGCGATGTCTGCCGTTCGATCTGTAGAAGCATCATCGGTGAAAACGATGCCGATATCTGGATAAGTCTGATACAGGATCGACCGTAAACATTTCCCTGTCCACGGCTCGCAATTACGAGACGGAATGACTACGATAGCTGAGTTACTCAAAGATCGCTTCGTATTTTTCAAGATTCCATTATAATATCCAACATCGCTACGCCTCTCCACTAAATTATACTTCCATGCCGTGCAATAACCACACGCCTTCATTGGATACCTATTTCGCCAATCTGAAAATGATTCCTCTCCATCCTTGAAATTGTAAAATATTTCACTGTCACATGCGTCCAAAAACTCCTTTGTCACCAAGGGATTGTCACGAGCATAGGCTGCAACAGGACAACGACAAAACCGACCATCACTGACGACAATCGGGCATGCAGACTCGCAACAAACCTTTTTAGGAAACTCATACTCATTCGTGAATACTATATCCGTAAAACTATCCTTATTATTGCGAAGCACGACCTTGCACATTGGAAATTTACCGATGATGTTATTGACTTTCCCCAGACTCTATCGTCAACCGATTGTATTTTTCTCCCACAACATCCAATGGTTTTGGTCCGGTTGACAAACAGCCACAGGATCGAGTGTGGCCCGTCATAAGATTGTATGTCTTGGCAATCGTTTCATTGCCACAATCACAGACACATTTCCAAAGCACATCTCCACGCTCATTCCTTCCAAACTCGCTCTCAACAAGAAGTTGCCCAAATCTCCGACCTGTCAACTGCTTCATACTAGAAGGAACCTTGCGACCGTGATGACGACCGAGAAAATGAGAAACATCAAGACCCAACCTCAAGATGTGCCTATCAATTGTCCTATAATTTTCTATTCGAACAGACAGTCCAAGATCGGCCAAGACAGCCGATTTCGTAACGGATGTTCTCACAGACTCCTTTAACGCATCGTCTGTCCATGTCCTCTTCAAACGGCACCATCCTTAGCTTTGGCTAGAGCCGGCCTAAACACTGCTCGAAGCCCAAGCATTGAAGCATTGGGATGAACCCGAACATTTGCGATCTTCGACACTGGAACAATCATTTGTGTTGCCATTGATACCTCCTTCAACCATCTTATACTGATACATTACCGAAGTCAGCCAGAAAACGGTTAAATCTTATCAACCGTATACTTGACACCGCCCTTTACCTGATGTGACATCCTATACACCAAGCTGGCATACCCATGCCAATGGTCAAATCCATTTGCCGGTTGTCCTTGCCATTTGGGGTTTTTCAAATCCGGGCTACCGATAAATTCACGACGAGGACATCCACGCTCCTCATCACGACCTCCCCACCACTTACCTTCGATCATTCGACTCGCTTTTTTCCACTGTCCAGCCTCGATGGCGTCCATGAGAAGCACGAGGCGCTTTTGAATTTCTGGCTCATCCTTGAACGCCTTCTTGATCCTCTGTCGCTCGATCTCGGTGTCCATTACGCCCACACAAGTCTTTGTGACTAGAAACTTCATACTCTCATTCCTTTCTACGAACAGAACACAATCTTTCCCTCGTTCTTCACGAGGAAATCTACCGCCTTCTTCAGAGAATCAAACGCCTTGACGGGATGAAGATCGTTGACAACGAATCGTTTAGGATCATTTTTAAAACGAACAATACTGCCAAGCCCCTTGGACCCAGTGATCTTCTGACAAGGAGTTTTTCGCTCTTTCGGAGGCAGGGGTCGAGTGACGAACCAAGTCTCTCGATACAGAGTAGGTCTACCAAACCCAAAAGGAAGCGAACAATCCTCAAAAGGTCCTTCGAGCGTGATAGGTCCTTCAAACTTGATTTTCTGATTCATACCTATCTCCTTTTAAGCCAAACTCAACTGTTCCTGAACAAAAGCCGGAACCTCCTCCGGTATCCGAAACACACCCTTCGGTCCCTTCGCATACTTGCCGCCGAAGAACTGCTTCAGAACCGACCACAGAGCCTTCTTAGAAGCCGCTGGCACCACGTTAGCCCCATTCTCCCACCTACGACCAGGGACTGTTCGCCATGCCTTGATAAACGCCTTGGAATCCTTGCGGCGATAGGGAGTCACCACCCGATAAGTCCCGCCGACTTCCTCGATCTCAATCTCGGCCAGCCGCTCGGCATTCTTGAACCGCCGACGCATCTTGTTCGCCAGAACCGACAACCCTAGAGCTTCGATCTTGTCCGCAGCCGCCAGAACCTCGGCGATCCGACCGATGCCAGCCGCCAGAGCCGCATCATGGACGATCTTGTTGGCCTCGATACGGACTTCCTCTGAAATCCAGCCGTCATATTCCTTTCGACATTCATTCCCCATGCCCATCTGGATGGAGATAGCGTCGACCAAAGGACGACCACAGATTAAACACCTCGTGGAGAGAATCCGGCATGCTGGAGAGTCTGTGTAATCACTCATACCTATACATTACCGAAAGTCGGCTAGAATACGGAAAGATACTCATCATTTAATAACAACAGGTGTAAGTAATACGAGTCGTTCCATCTGGCATAGCCCATTGATACGCATTATCAAAACTACAATCGTCTTCATGCCGGTTCATACACCGATCCGTTACCCAACTCTTCAGCACCTGCCGCTGTCCCGTTTCCATTGCCTTTGTGAAAATAGCTGTCTGCCGGTCTTTATCGGCCTGTTTCGCATCCATGTCCTTCTTCGCTTCTAGAGCAATTCCTTCCTGAATCGCATCGAATTCAGCATGGGTGATATATGCCACACAAACAGGATCAACTTCGATACTCGTTCTTGGAGCCGAAGCCCACCCAACGATTTTCGGAGATTTTATTTCAACATTTTTGATCGAGAATATCGGGTAACTACCCCCATCGCCATCGCTC
>Ga0268283_1000742_pt1 | contig 18575 bp, 15 predicted proteins | sample saktaG_13_FD_190140 | JGI IMG/M metagenome (GOLD analysis project Ga0268283, IMG submission 190140) | Saline water microbial communities from Sakinaw Lake, British Columbia, Canada - sak_2013_06_06_36m | ecosystem: Environmental > Aquatic > Non-marine Saline and Alkaline > Saline ... | reverse complement strand
CCGTTGAACGGTCTCGTTCCGGGGACGGCGCACACGCCTGGTTTTTCTTTGAAAGACAACTCCCTGCAACTCTTGCCAGAAAATTTGGGGCTTCCTTGATTACCTACACCATGAACAAGCGGCACGAAATCACATTCAAGTCATATGACCGATTCTTCCCCAATCAAGACACGTTACCAAAGGGCGGGCTGGGAAATCTGATCGCGCTCCCTCTGCAAAAAGAAGCCAGAAAGCTTAATAACAGCGAATTCATAGACGAAAACTTCGTCGCGTATGCGGACCAATGGACGTTTTTAGGTTCTGTCCGAAAATTGTCCGATGATGAGGTGGAAAGGCACATATCAAGACTATCCGGCGGTAACGAATTGGGGGCCTTGAGGATAGATGAAGAGGAGGCGCCAAAGCCATGGGAATCGGTCAAGATCAAGTTGACGGAAACCGATTTTCCACGACAGATCGAGATTGTGAGGGCGAACATGCTATATGTTCCAAAGACCGGCTTCTCTCAGCGGGGACTGAATCGGCTGAAGCGTCTTGCTGCATTTAAAAATCCGGAGTTTTATAAAGCTCAGGCGATGCGCCTATCGACATACGGAAAGTCGAGAATTATCGCCTGCGCCGATGAAACCGCTGACTATCTCATACTACCCAGAGGGTGTGAGACGGACCTTAACGCGATCTTTTCCGAATATGGAACCGAAATCACCTGTATTGACCATACCACTTGCGGTAGAAAAATCGATATCGATTTCAGCGGCACCCTGAGGGATGAGCAATCCATCGCCATCGACAAATTGCTCAACCATAACATCGGTGTCCTCTCCGGGACGACCGCCTTCGGTAAAACGGTTGTGGCCATCAAACTGATCGCAGAAAGAAAAGTAAACACGCTGATCATTGTCAACCGGACCAGCCTGGTCTCCCAGTGGACAAAGCGATTGATGGAATTCCTTGCCATTCATGAGACATTAGCAGCATCCGATACCGATGGTGAAAAGAAAAGAGGAAGAAAGAAAATCAGAACCGTTATCGGGCAACTGGGACAGGGAAAGAACATTCTTGGCGGCATTATCGACATAGCACTCATGCAGTCGCTCGGCAGAATAGGCGAGATAAAGGAACTCTTGAAGGATTACGGCATGATAATCGTCGATGAATGTCACCATGTCGCGGCCTTCAGCTTCGAGAACATACTCAAGAACGCGACTGCCAAATATGTATACGGATTGACCGCGACCCCCACTCGGAAGGATGGTCATCATCCAATCATTTTCATGCAGTGTGGTCCCATACGGTACCGGGACGATGCAAAAAAACAGGCTGAAAAACGGCCTTTTGCGCATTATGTGATTCCAAGGTTTACCCCGTTTCGGGTTCCGATGGATAAAGATGAAAAAGATGTCTCCATTCAGGAGCACTATGGGGAAATAGCGGTAAACGAAATGCGCAATCAACTGATTTTCGATGATGTGATCCAGTGCTATGAGAACGGCAGGAATTGCCTCGTTTTGACGGAAAGAACCGCCCATGTGGCACTCCTCGCCGAGAGACTGAAGAAGCGAATTCCCGGCGTGATGTCGCTAACCGGAGGACGGGGAGCCAAAGAAAGCGGAGAGATCTTTAAACAAATAGCCGATACCCCTCATGACGAGCAATTGACGCTAATCGCCACGGGCAGGTACATCGGGGAAGGGTTTGATGAGCCACGTCTCGATACCCTCTTCCTGACCATGCCGATATCATGGAAAGGCACGCTGCAGCAGTATGCGGGGAGGCTCCACAGATTGTTTGACGGCAAGAAAGAGGTGCTGATCTACGATTATGTGGATGTTCACGTGAGAATGCTCGAAAAGATGTATCATAAGCGTCTCAACGGATATGCCGCCATCGGCTACAAGGCAAAAGGCGGGTTTACGGTACCTGATTCGATCGATATCATTTTTAACAGAAGCAATTTCTCTCCGGTTTACGGGAATGATATCCTATCGGCTGAAAGAGAGATCCTGATAGCAAGCCCTTTTGTTACACGAAAACGCACTGTAGAGATGATGCAAATTATTGAGGCTGCTTTACGGAAAGAGGTAAGTGTAACCGTGGTGACGAGGCCTTCGCAGGATTACGGAACAAAAGATACGGCTATGCTGCAAGAAACCCTGGATTTATTGCAGGGCGCCGGTGTGCGTATGGTATATCGCTCGAACATCCATCAGAAATTCGCGATAATCGATCAAAGGATCGTATGGTATGGGAGTATCAACCTGTTGAGCTTCGGCAATGCGGAAGAAAGCATCATGAGGCTCGAAAGTCCGAATATCGCATATGAACTGATAAAAAGCCTGGAACGGACCGGAACGAGTGCAAGGGGGAGTCAGGAAGGCTCCTCTGATATTCGGATTTTGGGACTTTGTGGAAGTTCTTCAGATTATAAGTTTCCTGATTTTTGCCAACCAGTCGTTCCAGCGGATAAACCGATGAACTAATTGTTGATAAGGACAGCGAACCAGGGGGTGGACAATTTTTATAACCCTTGCAACGGACAAGGTGAGTGCGACCGGGGACCACGTGAAGACAAGAACTGTGTATTCACATGGTTTATCTTGGCAAAGACAATTTCTTGTTAACCACATCAGATTAAAGCGAAGAAGGAAAAATGTATTGTGGAATATAGGCTGCTGTTTGTGGAGAAACAAGACTCCTTCATCCCGTGAAACAATCAAAGGGCTAACTAAATAGGATGGTTTTTTCCCCACGACTCAAAATTCTCCATATACTGAGCCAGCGACCCGATGCCACCGGCAGCGGCTTTTTCCTTCAGAATATGCTCCGGCAGAGCGCTGCCCGTGGATATAATAATTATCTGGTCTGCGGTGTTCCTGCCGGCGATATCCCCGTTCTCGATTGCATCGATAAAGATCGATGCAATTTTGTCTTCTTCGATAGTCCTGATCTCCACTTCCCCATACCCGGAATGAGTGATGTCATGCCGTATCGGAGTTCCGTTTTCAGCGAATTGACCGAAAAAGAACTCCTGGCATACGAGAAGGTCTTTGTCGAAAAAATTCGGCATGCTGCCGAGGAATTTTTGCCGGATATCATTCATAGCCACCACCTTTGGCTGGTGACAGCTATTACACGCAGAATCCTGCCGGATATTCCGATGGTCACCTCCTGCCACTCCACCGATCTCCGGCAGTTCGTGCAGTGCGAGCATCTACGGTCGCGGGTGTATGAGGATTGCAGGAAGGTGGAGAGCATTCTTGCCCTCAGCAAGTACCAGAGCCAGATGATAAGCAGGTTATATCAGATTGACAGCGATCGGATTGATATCGTCGGCGGTGGTTTCAATCAGGAGGTGTTTAACTGGGGACAGAAGGACGCATCCCCGGTTCACCTTCTGTATGCCGGCAAATTGAGTTTTGCCAAAGGGGTTGACTGGTTGCTGCGCGCTTGCCGCCTTTTGACCGGCCTGCAGGTGCAATTGCACCTTGCCGGATCCGGGGCCGGGCATGAGGCCGAAGTCTGTCATGTCCTTGCCGATAAGTTGGAAATACCGGTGCAGTTCCATGGCAATCTGTTGCAACCGCAGCTTGCAGCTTTAATGCGAACCGCCCACATCTTTATCCTGCCGTCCTTTTATGAAGGTTTGCCCCTGGTGCTGTTAGAGGCCCTGGCCTCAGGCTGCCGGATTATCACCACCAACCTGCCGGGCAGTCATGAGCTGCTGGGAAATGTACGGCACGATTGGGTGCAGTTTATCGACCTGCCTCCCCTGCAGACGGTTGACCAGCCATTTCCAGGGGATAGGCAGCATCTGGAAGAAAAATTGGCCGCAGCAGTACGGCACATGGTCGATCTGGCGCAGAAGACACCGGCACCGACTGGAACCGAGGTTTGCGAGTTGACAGCACCTCACTCCTGGGAAGGGGTTTTTTCAAGAGTGACGGCAGCTTATCGCAAGGTCCTCAAGTTGTGACGTCAATGGCGATGAAGATGACCGGTCGCTTCCCTGAATTAACGTTCGAGCTGAGGGCAAATTGAAAGTTCCTGTGATGGCTGCGAAGTCTATCGGTAATGTCGTTAACAGGAGTGCGGTGGTGCCGAAAATAACGAGAGCCTATGATTGCAATTGTTGACGACAGCCTGCGGGGTGCGTGGGATGAGCATATCGATAACAATCCCAGCAGCCTGTTTTTCAATCGCTACGGCTGGGCCGAGGCCCTGGCCGCCACCTATGATCTGCAGGTTTTTCGGCTGGCTGCAAAGGATAAAGCCGGAAATATTACAGGTGCTCTACCGCTTATCCTCTTTTCACCTCCGAATGCACCAAAACGGTTAATATCGCTGCCCTACACCGATGCGGCAGGAGTCGTTGCCGAGAACGGCGAGACGTCCGGCCGACTGGTCTCGGCCACCTTGCAACTGGCTCTTGAACTGGGTGCAGACCATCTGGAGATCCGTCAGGTTGGTTTGGAAGCAGCCGGTGCCTTCCCCCCTGGTCATCCGCAATGGCCAAGCCATACGCGCCATGATTTTAAAACCGGTCTTTCCCGGACGCTTCCGTCGTCCATCGACGCCCTCTGGCATGGCCTGCCACCCAAAGTGCGGAACCAGGTACGAAAGGCCAGGCGTTCAGGCTGCAGGGCAGAGATTGGCGGACCCGAATTGTTACCTGATTTCTTTGCGATATTTTCTGAAAATATGCGGGATCTTGGTTCTCCGGTGCATGACCCATCCCTCTTTCAGCATGTGGCCGACTGTCTTCCCGGCAGCATGCATGTTGCCGTGGTATATCGGGCTGATATCCCGGTTGCTTCGGCGATCCTCCTGCGACATCGCGGTATGCTGTTTAATCCCTGGGCTTCATCGCTGCGGCGTGAACGGCCGTTTTGCCCAAATATGCTGCTCTACTTTACGATGCTCGATTTCGCTGTGCAGATGAAATGCGAAAGGTTCGATTTCGGCAGATCGACCCCCCATGCCTCCACCTGTCGTTTCAAACTGCAATGGGGCGCTGTGATGCAGCCTCTGATCTGGCATGTCTATTCCCGGCCTGACCGCCACTGGCATCCGGAAAGAGAAAGCCTCGTCCATGAAGACTGGAAGCGGGTCCGTCTTTCCGACTCCCGCACGCATGGGCCTTCGCTCAGACGATGGATCAGCCTATGAACGGCAAACAACTTTCCTTGGGTGGCACGGTTTTTTCGCTGCCGCAACCGATCTTTCTGGTAATTGAGGATGTCGGCTGGTGGCAGGGATATGACGGATCGGTGAAGAACGAGCCCTTTCGCAACGGCTTTTGCCGCCGTCACTGCCTGGACGATTACCGTGCGTTGACAAGGCTTGCCAAGCGGCTCTCCATGCGTATTGCCATCGGTATGGTGCTTGGGGAGTGGGACCGAACCAACTTCCTGAAGGTCGTTACCGGTGCCACTTGGATGGGCGAGGCATGGGACAACCGCATTAACCAGGGCCCCTGGCTCGAGGCGGCGGCGCAGTATCTGTGCGCCCATCGACAGTTTCTGGAAATCGCCGTGCATGGCATCTGCCACGAATTTTGGCAAAACGGACAAATGGAGCGCTCGGAATTCCATGATGAAAGCGGTCAAATGCGGTCAGAGGCGATCGTGCGGCGCCATCTCGAGGCCTATGCCACCCTCCTGTCCCAGAATGGGTTGGGGGACTATCCGCGACTTTTCATCCCTCCCGCCCTCTTCCACAGCTTCGGCAACGGACGGGAATCGATACAGGCGACACTTAAATCCTTTGGTATTGAATATATAACGACACGCTTCAGCAAGGCCCGCCTCTACGCGGTACCCCAGCACCCGCGCCTTGCCTGGGAGTGTGGTGTGGGATTGCTCGAGAGGGGTCTTTCCCCGGTGAGCTGGGATATGGCAGCTGCAGCTCCCATCTTGCTCGATGATAATCAGGTCATCGCCCTGCATTGGGGGAATCTCCTGCATCCCGATCCCGATCAGAATCATGAGATAGTGGACAGATGGGCGGATATGCTGACAGCAAAGGCCGCAGGGCTCGATTTTATTCTGGCGGAAGACCTGGCTGCCTGCTGGCGCCAAGCTGCGGCTTATTTCCTTGCCGATTTTAGACAGGAAGCAAATAGCATCATCATTGATCTCAAGGCAGTACCGAAACTGCCGTGCTTTACCGGAGTCATTGCTTTAAAAATAAAGGAAGCGCAGGCGAAGACCCGGCATTTTCACGGCGCAAAGATTGTGGGTCAAATAACAGGAGAGGATGCTATTGCCACGATTTTTTTGGTACCCGAGCCCCATCAAATAAAGATTGAAATTTCCAATCCCGATTATTCCTGACAGTTATACTTCTATTTTTCAGATGTAGAACACTTCTGGTATGTTACGAAAGACAATCGATACTTGCAACAGAAATATCTTGTCAAAATTATATTCATAATCTATATTCATTATACATATTTATACTATTCATTATAGTTATAATAAATTTGACAACTGATTCAATATTTATGGATTCAATTTTTCTGTGAGAATAGAGTGATGAACATGCAGGTGGATACGCTGTTTGAAAAAGGTGCAGGCCAGTTGAATGAGGACTTCTGTCTGATCGACAACAATCTGTTCGGTGTTTTTGACGGCGCCACAAGCCTGACAGAACGGGTATATGAAAACGGCCATACAGGCGGTTTCCTGGCCGCACGAATTGCCAGTGAAACCTTCAGGCAAAACAACGATTCCCTCGTCAATCTGACCCAAAAGGCCAATACGGCCATTGCCGCCGCCATGGCGGCACGTGAGATTGACCTGGATGATAAAGTAGAGTTGTGGAGCACCAGCGCGGCGGTTGTCCGTTTACACCATGATTTTTTTGAATGGGTTCAAATCGGAGACTGTCTTATCATGGTCATTTATCAAGACGGCACCCATCGGATTTTGACCGAAAATTTCGATCAAGATTTTGAAACCCTTCAAATCTGGCAAAAGGCTTCCGCCACTGCGGATAACACCATCCTCTCTGCCTTAAAGGATCAAATCGCAACCGTGCGTCGCCGAATGAATATTTCCTATGGCGCGCTGAACGGGGAAAACGCCCTGTCCTCTTTTATCAATTCCGGAACCTTTGATTATCAGGGCATCCAACATATCCTGATCTTTACGGACGGTTTGTTTGTGCCGAAAAAAGATCCCGGGGATCGAGATGATTTTGATCTTTTTTCAAGATTGTTTCAAAAAGGCGGGTTACCCCACCTGAAAGATATCGTCAGAGATATTGAAAGAAGCGATGTCGCCTGCCGGGAATATCCCCGTTTCAAACCTCATGACGATATTGCGGCCATATCTCTCTCGTTTTAAAGATAGCGATACCATGCGACTATCAAATATATTTCTTCCATTAGGCTGAGGAACATCTCGGAAGCCCGGGCGGCTTCCCGTTGTGATCTCGTTCGCAGGTTCTCAGCCGTAATCCTCGCATTGCCTCCTTGGAGTCCGGCCCGGAATTCTGCGGCCGGATTTTTTATTTCAGATACCATTCAAATATCATACTGAGTCGTGGTGCTGGCGCAGTGTTCATCTTTGAGGGCGCCGAAGGTATTTCCAATAACCTTTGTGTCCTCAATGAATCCGCCTTTGGATCCGAGTGCGGTCTCGTATTCCCTTACCCCTCTGTGGCGAAGGGCTCGGACACTGCGGGTATAAAACAATCTGATGAGGTGAGGGAAGTGGAAATGGATTTCATGGAAAAAGAACAATTTGTAGAACAGATTCGCAATTGTCTCCCGGCCGGTAATTTTGGGGATGTAATGATTGTCGGTGGCGGGATCAGCGGTATTCAGGCTTCTCTGGATCTGGCCACTGCGGGATACAAGGTCTATCTGGTTGAGAAACTGCCGACCATTGGCGGGAAAATGGCCCAGCTTGATAAGACCTTCCCCACGAATGACTGCTCCATGTGCATCGAATCTCCCAAGTTTAATGAATGCAGCAGACATCCCAATATCGAGATCCTGACGTATACCGAAGTCGACCGAGTGGAAGGAAAAGCCGGAGATTTCAAGATAACGCTGATCAAAAAACCAAGATACATCATCGAGGACAGGTGCACGGGGTGTACTGTCTGCGTGGAGTACTGCCCGGTCATGTATCCCGATCAATTCAATCAAGGCATATCGGACAATAAAGCCATCCATATTTACTTCGCCCAGGCCACTCCCCTTGTCACTTATATCGATGAAAGCTGCCTTTATCTTCAAGATCGAAAGTGTATGATTTGCCTTGGAGCTTGTAAGAATGACGCCATCGATTTTAATCAAAAACCGGAAAAAATGGAAATCAACGTCGGGGCGATCATTCTGGCTCCGGGCTTTAAGGCATTTGACCCGGGGTTGCGGGACGAATTCGGCTACGGAAAGATGCAGAACGTGGTAACCAGTATGGACTATGAACGGCTGTTATGCGCCACCGGACCATACGAAGGTGAGATTCTGCGCGCTTCGGATTTGAAACATCCCCATAAGATAGCCTGGATTCAATGCATCGGCTCCAGGCAGATCCTGCCCGGCGGCAACAGCTATTGTTCGGGTGTATGCTGCACCTATACCCAGAAGCAGGTGATTTTGACGAAGGACCATGACGAAAAGACGGAGTGCACGATATTCCACAATGATATTCGTTCCTACGGTAAGGATTTCGAGCGATTCTACCAGAGAACAGAGAGCTTTCCCGGGGTCCGGTTTATAAGAAGCTATGTTTCCTTGGGAAGGGAGATTCCCGAAAGCAAGAATGTAACGTTAAGATACGCTGTTGCCGGGGAAGGGGTAAAAGAGGAAGAGTTTGACATGGTGGTTTTATCCGTCGGGTTGACGCCGCCTGAAGATTTCAAGGACCTGGCAGGCAAATTCGACATCGCGTTGAATGCACACGGATTCTGTAAAACCGATCCTGTTAACCCCATGCAGACCACCCGCCATGGCATTTTTGTAAGTGGCGCCTTTCAGGGGCCCGTGGACATTCCCGAGTCGGTTCTGACCGCCAGCGGGGCCGGTTCCCAGTGTGGTGAGCTGCTTTCCTACCGGCGATGGAAGCTTTCCAGGGAAAGAGTATACCCACCGGAAAGGGATGTCTCGGCAGAGGCGCCCAGGGTGGGGGTCTATGTGTGTCATTGTGGCGCGAATATCGGAAGAATCGTAGATGTTCCTTCCACGGTTGAATATTCCCTCACGTTACCCAATGTGGTTCACGCCGAGGAAAGTCTCTTCATCTGTTCCACGGAAGCCGCCCAAAAACTGTCAAAATCGATCCGGGAAAAGGGGCTCAACCGTGTGGTTGTCGCAGCCTGTACTCCCCGGACCCATGAGCCGTTATTCCGGGACACGCTTCGGGAAGCGGGAATCAACCAATATTTCTACGACATGGCCAATATCCGGGAACATTGCTCCTGGGTACACTCCAAAGAAAAAGAAAAGGCCACCGAAAAGGCAAAGGATATCATCCGGATGTCGGTGGCGCGTGCTTGCCATCTGGAGTCATTACAGGAATATGATCTGCCGGTAAACAAGACGGCGCTGGTGGTTGGCGGCGGTATCGCCGGCATGACTTGCGCCCTGTCCATAGCCAACCAGGGCCACGAGGTTTACCTGGTGGAAAAGGAACCCGATCTGGGGGGAACGGCGCGAAGAATCCACGCCACGCTCGAAGGGCTGGATGTTCAGGCCTATTTGCGCGATATTATCAAGAAGGTGTATCGGCACCCCTTGGTACATGTGTCTCAAAGTGCCACCATCCTGGATGTCTCCGGTTATGTCGGGAATTTTATAACCAGGGTGAAGTCCGAAGGAAGGGTCAGGGAAATAAAACATGGCGCGGCAGTCATCGCTACGGGTGCGGACGAATATAAACCCACCGAATACCTTTATGGGAAAGACGACAGGGTATTGACCCAACTGGAGTTGGAGGCGCAAATCGCCAAAGGAGCGGAAAAAGTGATTAGCTCCCAGAGCCTGGTGATGATCCAATGTGTGGGATGCAGACAGGAAGACAGAAATTATTGCTCCCGGATATGTTGCAGCCACGCCATAAAAAACGCCTTGAAGCTAAAAGAGATAAACCCCGGGATGGATATTCATATTCTCTTTCGGGATATGAGAACATACGGGTTCAGAGAAGATTATTACCGGGAAGCGGCGGACAAAGGTGTCCGGTTCATCCGTTATGTGCCGGAGGACAAGCCCCGGGTGGAAGCTGCCGTGGAGGAAGGCCGGCCTGTTTTAAGGATTACCGTGCCGGATGCCATTTTAGGCCAGGAACTTGCCTTGGATGCTGATTTGCTCGCTTTATCCGTCGCTGTTATTCCTTCCGCAACCAGTAATGACATATCGCGGTTTTTCAAAATACCTTTGAGCCCTGACGGATTTTTCCAGGAGGCCCACGTCAAGTTGAGACCCGTTGACTTTGGCGCGGAAGGCGTTTACCTGTGCGGGACAGCTCACTATCCCAAGCACATATCGGAAGCGATCAGCCAGGCTTATGGCGCCGCCGGTCGGGCCTTGACGCTTCTTTCAAATGACACGGTAGTCGCTTCCGGTTCCATCTGCGATGTGGACGAGAGTAAATGTGTTTCGTGCGGGGCATGCATCACGGTTTGTACCTATGGCGCCATCGAGTTTTACGATACACCGCAAGGCAGAAAGGCCACGGTGAATCCGGTCCTGTGTAAAGGAGACGGCCTCTGTAACACGGTGTGTACAACATCTGCCATATCACTGAAGCACTATACCGATGAAGAAATCTTCAACCAAATTGACGCGGCATATCCAGCCGTTTAGCAGTCTGAAAATGAAAAAATCCGGGATTGACAATCAGGGAGGTGAGAAAAAATGGGTACGGGACCAGAGTTTAATCCAAAATTATTAGGGATGATATGCAATTGGTGCTGCTACGGGGGAGCGGATCTGTGCGGGGTTTCCCGTCTTCAATACCCTCCTCATATCCGGTTGATTCGGGTGATGTGCTCGGCCAGAGTCGATTTGGCGTATATATTCCGGGCTTTCTCAAATGGCGTGGACGGGGTGTTTATCGGCGGTTGTCATATTAACGACTGCCATTATATCACCAATGGAAATTACAATGCATTGGGCATGGTAAAGATATGCAAAAAGCTGCTTGAGCACATCGGAATAAACCCTGAAAGGTTAAGACTTGAATGGGTATCCGCCGGCGAAGGCATTCGCTTCGCCAATATTATGAATGAGTATGCTCCCAGGATGAAAAAGTTGGGACCCCTCGGCAAAAGCGAAGGCATGGACAAAGATCAATTAAAATTTAAAATAGAAGCCGTTACCAGGCTGATCCCTTACATCAAGCTTGTGGAAAGGGAGCGGCTGAGAGCCCCCTTGAAACTGAGAGAAGCCACGGAACCGGAAGAAGCGCATAACAAATTCTTCGGTAGTGATGAACTGAACCGGTTATTTAATGAAACAATCGTGGATAAACTGGCAATAAGCCAAATCATGCTGCTTCTGCAAGAAAAGCCCCTTTCAACCGGAGAAATTTCCGGGAAATTAGATCTGAGCCCGTCTGAAGTAGCCAGACACATGAGCAGTTCATCACGGCATGGTTTGGTCCGATACGATGAAAGCCGAAAATGCTTTGCGCTTGCATAGGGCAAAAGCAAAAAGGCACTTTGTTATCTAACCGAATTCACCATTGACAACTTATGCATGGAAGATTATTTTAGACCAATGAATACGTATAGTTACTATTCAATTTATGCATTTTATATTTATCAATTATTCAATAATTCTATCGGAGGACATCATGGTTGAGGTAACAGCTTCAGCGACAAGCCAGATCACTGAATATTTCAAAGACAAAGAAATTGCTCCTATTCGTATTTTCTTAAATGAAGGCGGTTGCGGCGGGCCAAGCATTGCAATGGCCCTGGATGAGCAAAAAACCACGGATGACGTGTTTGAAATTGACGGATTCACCTATATCGTTGACAAGCAGTTCATGGAAAAAGCTAAACCCATAAAAGTCGATTTCCTGGTGAATGGCTTCAAGCTGGATTGCGCCATTAAATTTTCTTCAGGATGCTCCAGTTGTGGAACCACCGGGTCCTGTTGTTCTGATTGATCGAGAATAAACGGATAAGTGAAGCCCAGGCGTTGATTATGTATCATCTGGGCCTCCTTATCCCCGACTCCAAGGCGAGCGACTTCGAGCACGTTCCTTGCAAGGCGCAGTCTCTAACTGTTGCCCCATTTCTGGATCTTCGTAATCATGTGACCCCCTCCTTTACTGAGTTTTCTTTTGAGATTCCAGAATTTGTCCATAAACGCTGAGCTGAATCTCCGGCTTGATGAGGCTGTCGGTCTTCAACAAAATGACATCGTAATAACGGCCGGGATCTTTTTTCAGGTTCTCAACCGTTAAAATGTATATTGTCGTGTTGTTTTCCTGTTTTTCTTCAATTTTCACCAGAATATCCGTTCCGGTTTTTGCTTTGGTTTCTAAAACCTTGAACGGATATTTGGGGTCTGGGGCAATGGTAGCGGATCCGCTGATGGGCTCACCGGCGTTTCCCCGCAAAATCAGTTTGCCCGGAGTGATGTTGGCGACTTTTTCAATATTGCCTGTGATCTCAAGCATCAAGTTAGGCTGCTTTGGAGCGCTGGTTTCCACCTGGACGCTCTTTTTCAGTAAGGTTCCGCCATATCCGGTGGTGTTCACTTTGAGGGTAATTTTTCCTTCGCCGCCAGCGGGGATCTGTCTCGTATAAGAGACTGCCGTGCACCCACAACTTGTTTTGACGTTCAGAATGGATAGGACATCGGTTCCTTTATTCATGACGGCAAAATCATGGACAACTTCCGTACCTTCCACAACCGATTGAAAAGTGAATTGAGTTTCCTGCATGAAGACCTGGAGTTCCGCCTGCTTATCTTCAGCGCTTAAGATCAAGGGAAGAGCCACAAGGCATGTCACGAGAATAAAATGTAAATAACGGTTGAACTTCATAGACTTAACCTCCGATAGATCGTTTTTGGCTTTTTCGGCAACAATTGCCGATATGAAATAAAGGGCAGTCCGACTTTAGCAGATATTTGGTGTTTCTCAGAGGACTGCCCAAGGGGGAACACCACTGGACTGGTGCTAAAAACCCATGAAAACATTCTGGGAAAAGACGGAAAGAAGGAAAAATGACAGCCGATTACGGGGTATTAAAGGACATGATCTTTCGGCCTTTTCCTGCGCCCGCCGGCCCGGGGGCATTCAAACTCTTTCAGGTAAAGCCGAAAAATAAATTCATTGTGTGCGCCTTGAAAAAGATTTTTAGGGAATGAAGCTTATGTTTACCCCATAATTTATATTTGAGAATAAATCAAATTCATAAAAGTTATAGATTGTCCTTTCCTATAACCGATAAGCATTCATCTCTCGGGTATAGAATATTTGAATGAACCCACACAATATATAATAAATATGAATTTGCTTAATAGCTTTTGTTAATATAAACATCTTTCCATACAGCTAAAAATATCATAATCAAAAGGGATTGCAGAGTGATCTGACAAAAATCATAAACATTGTGCATTTTATTAATTTTTAACGGATATGTCGAGGAGACCATCATGAGTGAGGATTACCGTGGTATGTGGAAGGATCTGGGGCTTGACCTGGATGGCCATGACGCCCTGCTGAATGTTTTAGGTGGCGCGTATCAGGACATTTATCTGGCTCAAAAAAATCGTCCGGCGGGAATGGGATATTTTGATTTTGTGATGAGCGAAGTTCATGGTTTGAGGATCCGGGAACTCCTGGATGAAAAAAAAGCCGGCCGCAAAATCGTTGGGTCTTATTGTGTCTTTGTTCCCGAGGAAATCGCTCTGGCCGCCAACGCCACCCTGGTGGGGCTGTGTTCCGGCGCGGATTTCGCCATGTCGGAAGTGGAAAAGCTCCTGCCCCGCAATACCTGCGCCCTGATCAAATCCTCTTTCGGATTTAAACTTGGCAAGGTGTGCCCCTATCTGGAAAGCGCGGATATGATCGTTGGTGAAAATACCTGTGACGGCAAGAAAAAAGCCTATGAATCGTTGGGACATCTTGTGAAGAATCTTTATGTGATGGACCTTCCCCAAGTCAAATCCGAACAGGGCAGGGCGCTATTGAAGTCCGAATACCAACGTTTCAGGATGGCGGTTGAAACCCTCACGGGAGTTGCCATTACGGCCGAATCGTTGAAGCAGGCGATTCAGACGGTAAACGCCAAACGTGCTGCCATTCATCGTATGTCTTCCCTGCGTAAGGCCGACCCTGCGCCCATATCCGGTCTGGATGCGCTTTTGGCCAATCAGGTTTTCTTTTATGACAATCCCGCCCGTTTTACGGCATCTGTGAATAAAATCTGCGATGAACTGGAAAAACGCATTGCAGAGAAAAAAGGGGTTTTCCCTGAGAAGACGCCCCGGATTCTTATATCCGGTTGTCCCCAGGCCGTGCCCAACTGGAAATTGCCATTTATCATTGAGACATCCGGCGCAGTGATTGTAGGCGAGGAGTCCTGCGTGGGGGAACGCGGCACCCGCAATCTTACGGATGCATCCGGCAAAACAGTCGAAGAGATGATGGAAGCCATTGTGGATCGCTATTACCAGGTAGATTGCGCCATTTTTACGCCGAATCCGCAGCGTTTGGAACATATTCAGGAAATGGCCGCCGCATACAAAGCTGACGGAGTGATCCATTATGGCCTGCAGTTCTGCCAACCCTACCTCATGGAATCCATTCCCGTTGAAAAAGCCCTGGAGGAAAAAAATATTCCCACCTTGCGCATTGAAACCGATTACAGCATGGAAGATGTCGGCCAATTGAAAACCCGAATTGAAGCCTTTGTCGAGCAACTGCGATAGACTTTCAGGAGTTCAGGATGCGTAAACGGTTTGCAGGAATCGATATCGGATCGCGCACCATCGAGCTGGTAGTGGTGGATGATTCTGGAAAAATCGTGATCAGTCTTCAGACGGACACCGGCTTTGATCCGATGGCGGCAGCCAAAAACCTGATCCATAGCGTGGAGTATGATCGCATCATGGCCACGGGTTACGGCCGGAATCTGTTTGAAATTTCTTTTGATACGCTGACGGTCACGGAAATTAAAGCCCACGCCATAGGGGCGCGGGCTTTTTTCCCAGATGTTCAGGCAGTGCTGGATATTGGCGGACAGGACAGCAAGGCCATCAGCCTGTTTGAATCCGGCAAGGTGAAAAAATTTGAAATGAACGATCGGTGCGCCGCCGGTACGGGAAAATTCCTGGAAATTATGGCCAAAACCCTGGGTTTTGATATCGAAACCTTTGGCAGGGAAGCGCTCCTGGCTGAAAACGGGCTCGCTATTTCCAGTATGTGCACGGTATTTGCCGAATCCGAAGTCACATCCCTGATCGCCAAAGGAAAAAGCCGCCGGGAAATCGCCCGCGGCCTTCACACCAGCGTCATTCAGCGGGCTGCCGGCATGATCAACCGGGTGTCTTCCGTCGGCGATATTGTTTTTACCGGCGGAGTTGCCAAAAATCCCTGTATGCGGCGTTTCCTGGCGGAAACACTGGGCAGAAACGTTCTGGTGCCGGAAGATCCCCAACTGGTCGGGGCCTTGGGCGCAGCGCTTCTGGCCAGGGAAATCCCGTAAAATTCCATGGAATTGAGAAAATGACAAACATCATGAACATGCTCCAGCAGATTGCGGAACAGAACCTGCTGGACATTGAACAGGCCAAGGCCGCGGGCCGCTCTGTTATTGGCTTTTACTGCCTGTATTCACCCACAGAAATGGCGGTCGCGGCTGATGCCGTTCCCTTGCCCCTTTGCGGTACGCGCAACACGCCCATTGCTGCTGCCGAGGAAATCCTGCCGCGCAATCTCTGTCCGCTGATAAAGAGCAGTTTCGGCTTTGCCATCACCGACACCTGTCCGTTTTTCCGGTTTTCCGATATCATCATCGGCGATACGACATGTGACGGGAAAAAAAAGATGTTCGAGTTGCTCTCCCGATATAAGTCCACCCATGTGTTGCAACTGCCTCAGAATCAGGACCCGGAAACAGCCCTGCCGCTCTGGCGTTCCGAGATGGATCGCTACAAAACAATCATCGAGGAAAAGACCGGGATACACATCAGTGAAGAGCGGCTGCGGGCCGCCATCCAGTTGATGAACCGGGAGCGAGGGGCCAGAAAAGCCCTCATGGATCTCGGCAAGATTGACCCCGCGCCTTTAAGCGGATCTCAGGTGCTGGAAATCCTTTTTAAGATCGGGTTTATGGCGGACAAGGAAAAAGGCATTTCCCTGATGGAGGAAGTGGTTGCCCAAGTCAAAAACGGGGCGTTCCGATCAGATGCTGCAGCAGTCGGAAACGGAAAACGAATCCTTCTTACGGGCGTGCCCGTGGGACTGGGGAGCGATAAAGTCGTAAAAATCATCGAGCAGAGCGGCGCCGTAGTGGTTGCCCTGGAAAACTGTTCCGGATACAAACAGGCATTTATTATCGATGAGGCTAAAGACCCCATGGATGCACTGGCCGAGCAGTATCTATCCACGCCCTGCTCGGTGATGAGTCCCAATACCGGGCGTTTTGATCTTCTGAAAGAGATGATCCGGGAATTCTCCGTGGATGGCGTCATCGATCTGACCTGGCAGGCCTGCCACACCTACAATATCGAGGCTTTTCGCATCAATGAACTGGTTCAGGAGACTCTGAATATCCCCACCCTACACCTGGAAACCGATTATGCCGAGAGCGATACCGAGCAGCTTCGGGTGCGCATCCAGGCCTATCTGGAGATGCTGTGAGTAAAACCAGTGATTCGTAGCCTGTTTCTCTTTCCTGCGCGCCAGCGTGGAAAAGCATGAAGGATGTCAGCCAAGCGTATGAAATTGATTTTTGTCTGCCTGAATCAAAAAAAGGTGTTTGAAACTGCGGATTATAGAATTGTCGAAAACAAGGGCGTCATCACCGACGCGGCAGGGAACAAGTCCCTGGATGCGAAGGTAGCCCTCAACGAACCCTGTCCGTATTGCGGTCATAAACATATCTATGATGTCAGTGAATTATCTTGTCCGTTTGCCGGATAAAAAGGAGATTTTTTCATGAAAGAAATTGATGCACGGGGACTGGCTTGTCCGACTCCGGTACTTCACACCAAGGCCGCGCTGCAGGAAGAAAAACCCGGTAGCATATCCGTGATGGTTGATAACGCGGCCTCCCAGCAGAATGTTCAGCGGTTTCTGGAGTCGCAGGGATTTGCTACCAGTCTCGAACAAACTGGAGCCGACTATCGGGTCATCGGAACGCTTGGCGCAGAGCCCGTGGATCATTCCCCGGAGCCTGCCGCGCCGGAAGCCGGCTCCAGTAAGATCATGGTGTTGTGCGCCACGGATCGGATGGGTTTCGGAGACGATGAACTGGGTCTGAAGTTGATGCTCAGTTTCCTGCGCACGCTGAAGGAAATGGGGCCGGATCTGTGGCGGTTGGTATTCGTCAACAACGGCGTCAAACTTACGATCGATAGCTCGGAAGTGCTTGACGATCTAAAGAGCTATGAAAATGGCGGCATTAAGATTCTGGTGTGCGGCACTTGCCTGAACCATTTCAACCTGTTGGAAAGAAAACAGGTCGGCGAAACCACCAATATGCTGGATATCGTCACCGCCATGCAGTTGGCCGATAAGGTTATTTCGCTTTAATAATACAAGGGTATTATCACTTTGTTGTTTCAAAAATATAAGATAAATGCCATTTGATTGCCCTTCAGGAACGCAGGGTTGCGGTCAGGCGTAATGGATGGCGCAGCAGATCCAGCGCGTCCAGAATGTTGCCAACAACGATATCCGCTGCCAGAATCGCATCCGCGGCGCCGCCTTCTGCCTGCACCACGGCTACACCAAGGGCGGCGTTTTTTAGCATCAACCTGTCATTGCGACCGTTTCCCATGCAGACGCAGTTTTCAAGGCCGAGCAATTGAACATAATCGAGCTTTGCCTGTGCCTGGTCTTCTATCGGAATGATTTTAACGTGACAGCTAATGTCGGAAAGCGCTTTTTTCACGCTGCCGAAGGTGTCGGCGGTCAGGACGTGGACGTCGAGGGATGTGGACAGATCGGCGAGGCGCTCCTTCACGCCTTGCAGGAGGTATCCGTCGCAGGCAATGGTTCCATTGTAATCCAGGATCAGATGTGAGAGGTTCAGAATTCCATGACCCGGGATTTTGATTTCAAACATGGTTTGATATCCTCAGTTGCGATTTAAAAAGCGGCTTCCATGAGCTGCTGAAAGGTTTCAGCGTCTTTTAGATGTTGCCCGGCCATTTCCTGAACCAGTTGTCCTTCCTTTAGAACGCAAACCCTGTCCGCTATCCGCCTTGTTTGGCTCAGACTGTGAGAAACGGCCAGAATGGTGTAGCGTTCCAGCAATTCTCGGTGAACAAAAAATAGTAGAATATCTCACCAGTTAGAAAATTTTAAATAAAGTTTTTCGTAAAACCAATTGCTTTAAAATATCATAACTAATTGTTATTATTCAAAATAAAAATC